>JACCDP010847173.1_pt1 | contig 271586 bp, 345 predicted proteins | sample 7445841 | NCBI WGS metagenome assembly JACCDP01 (sample SAMN15323441, study PRJNA562643) | freshwater metagenome | isolation source: river surface water | place: USA:Blue River Watershed | collected 2017-08-17
CATATATCCTAATACATTTTGAATTAATCAAGAGAAGCTGGACTATCTGCTTGATGAGAATGTTAATGTTAAAGGATTTATCTGGAAACAGATTATATGATTTAACCTCCCTATTGAGATATGGGGGCCTTGCTTTTGCAAGGCTAAGAGGCACTAATCTATGATAATAAGAATATTTATATCTTTTCATATGTTTTTGCTATCTCAGCGTTTTTTTGGTTGATAGCCCAAACGCTATTTTCACCGTAAAAAAACTGCTTCATACCATTATTTTTTTCCGGTCGCATTCGGCCTTTAAGAGGCGCTCTGCGCGTTCCTCTTCGCTTTCAGGGTTATCATAATTGGAAAATTTAACCCCTTCTGAGGCAACAAACATTGCAGCCATAAGGCCAAACATATTTTTTTTGTCCATATAGTTTAATACTTTAAGGTTTTTGTTTTTTCAGTTTCAACGGGTGAAGCACCCAGCATGATTGCGGCAAAGGCTTGCTTATTCAAGCCAAAAAACGCCTCAAAAACATTGGGGTTTGCGTCCCAGTCTTTGAGGATGTTTTTTCCCCGCTTATATTCCTTGCCGTTTATTACTAATGGCTTTTTCATTGCTTTTTCTTTCAAAGGTAAACAATCTTTTCAATATATACAATACCCAAAGAAAATTATTTTCAAAATAAAAAACCCCCGCACCCGGTTAATGATGCGAGGGGTTTTGACAATCGCGAGGGTTTTAAATTCCAAAGGATTTGCATCCGAGGATTTTCCCCTCGCTGTCCCGGACAACCTCAGCGGGCACAAGCAGATCAGACCTGCCCGGCAGTGCCGATTTCACAAGCTGAGACACAATAAGAAAAACACCCTCTTGAGGCTCAGGAAGCCCTTCAGGTTGCCCGAACTCGGTTTTGGTTACGGGAACCCCGTCAACCTCAAACCCGGCGCTTACGGTCGTCGCCTTCAGGCGAACAAGACCGTCTGGGACAAAGGTCTTAATTACGTTTCCTTCGCTGTCGCACACCGTTATTGGGTGCGGCGTCAGATTTTTTACTGTCATGGCTTTTTGTTTAGCGGTTAAAAAAAATTTCTATCTTTTCTCGCAAGGTTTGCAGGCTTTGGAACCCTGCCTAACTTGCAAGATTGATAGTGTCCCGACATTTATTTCAGCCATCGTAGCATATTTGGAATTTCCACAGTTCCAAAACTTATCCAATTGCCCGGCATTGCAGCCGTAGGATTTGACTCCTGAACCCGCATTATGGGTTCCATGTTGGAAGAGGTTAAAGGAATCGAACCTTTATATTTGGCCACCAACCTCTTTGGTATTACAAAGGTAAAAAACATTTTTCAATTATGCAATACCTTTTTTATCTTTTTTTACCCCCCGCACCCGGTTATGAATGCGAGGGGTTTTGGTTGCGGTTGGGGTTACTCCAAACCGATAACCCCCCACAGGTTTGCCCCGCTCAGGTTAGTCCCTTGCAGGTTGGCAAAGGTCAGGTTACCCCTGTAGAGGTTTGCCCCTTCGAGGTTTGCCCCTTGCAGTTTGGAATTGGACAACTCAACCTCAAAGAGGTTTGTCCCGATCAGGTTGACCCCTTGCAGGTCAGCCCCGCTCAGGTCGGTCTTACTCAGGTTGGCTTCGCGCAGGTTGGCTTCGCGCAGGTTGACCCCTCGCAGGTCAGCCCCGCTCAGGTCAGCCCACCGAAAGTCGGCCTCGGTTAGGTTTTTTTGGTTTACGGCGCCGAAGCGCAGGAGCGCCCCCCTAATGATGGCACCTCTTAGGTTGGCATAGGTCAGGCTTACAGCCCTAAGCCTGACCGTAGTAAGGTCAGCCCCACTCAGGTTGACCCCTTGCAGGTTTGCCCCTTCGAGGTTTGCCTTCCACAGGTTGGTCCCGCGCAGGTCGGCCCCGCACAGTTTGGCTCCGCTCAGGTCAGCCCCGCTCAGGTTTGCTTCGCGCAGGTTTGCCCCGTTCAGGTTGACCCCGCTCAGGTTGGCGCCCACAAGGTGCGCCCCAGAACGGGGTACGCCGGGTATAACAAACCCGCCGGATAGGTCAACCCCTCTAAAATCCCGTTCCCCAGCAGCATAACGTTCCAATAATTCCTTTTCTTTCATGGTACAAAATTTTGTGTTTAACAATACCCAAAGGTAAACAATCTTTTCCGTATATGCAACCTTTGGACAAATTTATTTTCAAAATAAAAATCCCCCCGCACCCGGTTAAGAATGCGAGGGGTTTTGGCGGTCGCGAGGGTTACTTTCTATTTGACCTTGCCCTCGCGAAAAATGCCTCTTTTGCGGCTTGATGTATTTTTTCTTCTTCCTTTTCCAATTCAAGCTGGATAGCCCACTTTTCCATCCATTCCTGAACAGACAATTTGTGGTTTTTTCTTATGAACCAATTCGGATAATTCCCGGAATTGATTAATTCAGCTATTTCTTCACTAACCCACATTATGGCTGAGTTGATGTCCGGGCTTTCTATGGCGAGATGAACTTTTGGCATATATTCAGCCTTTAGGCCACACTTTTTAGTGTAGTCTATGTGTCGGAACACGCCCCATCCAAAAGGGATTTGGATTTCTTTGAAGTCCTCAATTTTTACGTTTCGAGGCCACAGGGACGGTTGGAGGCAAAAATTTACCGTTCCATCCGAAACGATGTCCCCCTTCTTGAGGTTCATTATTCGAAGGCTGAACACCGGACCCCTAAATCCTTGCGTTTCCTTGTAATAGGAAAAAGAAATTTCTTTTAACACCTGAAAATACTTTTTCATTGTTTATTTTTTTTTTATGTTTAACAACCCCCCAAAGGTACGGTTTATTTTTGAATTAAACAATACCCACAACAAAAAAAGTGCAAAAAAAACTAATTTTTTTTTCGTCCCTAAGATCCGAAAATAATTTAAAAATAGTTGCTCAAAAAGTTGCACCTTTAAAAAGGAATGCCTATATTTGTTTATTCTTAACCGCCAAAAATACTTGCCATGCCTCCAACCCGCCCCCGGCCCTTGCCGGACACCACCCCCCCCCCTTCCGGGAATCCCCCTTTACACGGGGGGCAGCAGCCGAAAGATCGCCATAATGGACCAACCCACCCTCTAAAAATTTTTTGGAAAATTTTAATCCCCATATAGTGTTTTAAAGAAAAAAATTTTGGGAAATTTTGACCCAATTGTGGTTACACCCTCTAAAAATTTTTTGGAAAATTTTAATCCCCATATAGTGTTTTAAAGAAAAAAATTTTGGGAAATTTTGACCCAATTGTGGTTACACCCTCTAAAAATTTTTTGTAAATTTTGACCCCCCATATAGTGTTTTAAAGAAAAAAATTTTGGGAAAAATCTTTTAATTTGTTAATATCACCAATTTTCGTTTAAAAATTTTTGGGAAAAATTTTGGTGAACTACCCAACCACTGAAGATGGTTGGGTTTTACGCTCTTTTTTATAAAATATGAATGAGGTTATCTTCTTTTGTCATCCACATCAAAAGCTTTTACTTTGCCATCTTTTGAGCGGCCCATATTTTCTGGTTTGATATCGGATGCTTCTATTCCAAGATATCTATAAGCCATAACGATATCATATATATCGTTTATGAAATTTTGCAATTCGTCTGATATGTTTAGATTATCTATTTCCAAGTAATGTATATATTGTATTGGGAGATTTTGTTCGTTCAAATGTTCTTCCAGTTGGTAAAATAAATCTTCGATGTATGAATCTTCATATAGTTCTTCTAGGATTATGAGCATTTGGTTATTGATGATATCTGTTTTATATATTTTTGCGAATGCGTTTAATACTGGGGAATCGTTGTTTTCCATTTCTTGTGCCAATTTGAATTCATTTTTGGATGTTGTTTTTTTGAGGACGCGACCATCCCCTATTGAATATGCTTTTCCGAAATCTCCTTGACCAAGATAGGATAGATTATCTTCATCTATATTATTTTCGATAAAAAAATCATTCATGGTTTTTTCTGATTCTTTGATGATTTTGGATAATTTTTTTAATTGTTTTTCGCTTATCAATATTTTCATCGTTTTGATTTTAGAATAAATATCATTATCTTTGTTCGCAAAATATTGTTTATTTATGATTGCGTATAAATTAATGAGAAAGCGGAGAGATGGGAGTTTGGGGTCTTTGTTTATAAATAAGAAATTTAAGTACCCTTTAAACGAATGGTTGGTTGCCGAGGCGCATGAAACGAAAGGGTATGCGTTTCGGGCTGGGTTTCACTGTTGCCTTTCCCCTGAAGCCCCGCATTTGAGTTTGAGGGGCAGAATTTGGGTTGAGGTGGAGGTTGATGATTATGAATTATATAATAGACCTTTGAGCCAAGGTGGCGTTTGGGTGTTGGCTCAGAGGATGAAGATTTTGGGTGTTGTGGAATAAAAATTATGTGGAACATCTTATGGGTGGCATAAAATAATTTCTCGATATTTATATATTAAAATATTATGAGCAAGGAAATGAGAAAATTGATTGAAGCATTCAAAGGTGGGATATTAAAAGAGGATTTTGAATTTAATCAACAAAAATCGATTAAGCATATTATAAACAATGAAATAGTTGATAGGTTTGAAACTGGCAATGTTGCGATAACAACTGCGATAGAGGCGGTAATAATTGCATATCAAGAAATTATTGATATGATTGAAATGAACTTTGAAACAGTTGGAGAATTAGGTGGCGGGCAAACAGAAGCACAATCAATCATAAATAAAATTGAGGAATTAAAAAAGAGAACGAAAGTATATTTTTAAATAGTTTGTCCAATTGTAATCAGTGGTTTGATGGTTTATAACATATCATATGTTATATCTTCCAATCTGATATTGCCGTCTTCTTCGTTTATTTTATAGACAAATTTTAAGTCTTTTCTTTTAACATCACTCACTGAATATCCAAGTGTGGTATCACCCAAGCAGCTATTGATTTCAAAAGCCCCCAAACCATAGTTTAATCCTTGTTCTTTTAATCGTTCGAGCATATTTACATTTAAAAATTCTTTTCCATAGCCGTTGATGCCAAGAAGATATAGATTTCCTTTTAATCTTCCAGATTTTTTCCAGCCAATTCCAAATTCTATGGCATTTTTTCTTGATCCCGTGAAAGATGGGCCAAATTGCCTTTCAACCTTAATGGAGAAATCTCCTCCGGTTATGTTTATACCATCATTTTTGCCTTTGAATATGATATCGAATTCATTTTGGTCAATGACGCGCCAAAGGAAAACATCGCTTATAAATGTGGCGACGCCCAAATTTTTGTATGGGGTTTTTTCCCTTAAATCTCTCGCTTCCCAAGAATTTCTTTTTGTGATTTCAATGGCAATTTCGCAAAATGGATATGAATCTTCAATTGTTTCAATTAAAAGGTTGATTAATTTCATTTTGGGTTTTAATATAAATATATATTTATGAATTAAATGGTTTAATGAAAATATTGATAACGGAGGGGCAGCTTGGTATGTTGGTTGGATATTTGAATGAAGGCAAATATTCCCCCAAAGATTTGGGTCCTTTCATATATCATGAGACAAATTATCGGAATGCCATTAACATATTGAAAGAGGGCTTTAAAAGCGGTCGAGAATTGATGAAAGGAGAGAAGGAGAATGGAATATTTTTTTCCGCAACGGATAGGGGGCAAGAAAACACCGCTTATAATCGGGGCAAGAGCAATAAAAGGGTCCGCATTGAAGTTTCGACTGATGGTTTGAATTTGTTGGATACTGGCAAATTGCCAGTGGATCCAGAATTGCATGATTTTCAGCAGCAGTGGTATCATTAACCACATTTAAGTTTTAAAGAAAATAAATGCATATATATTGATTTTTTTCTTAACTTGCTGATATTTATACATATATGTTGAAAGCAATTAAAATACAAATTTATCCGAATAAAGAACAAGAACATTATATTCGGAATCTGCTTGGAACAAGCAGATACGTTTATAATTATATGCTTTCATATAAGATAAATGAATACCATAATAACAATAAATCAATAACATACTCGCAAACATCGAAAAAACTTACCGAGATTAAGAACGAATACGAATGGATGAGAAACGTTCATTCAAAAGTTATTCAACAAACATTGCTTAATCTGGATCAAGCATACAAGAATTTCTTTAAGAATGATAAAGGGTTTCCGAAATTCAAATCAAAGAAGGATAACAATCAATCTTGCAGGTTTCCGAAGGATGCCATATCGAAGATATATGGAAATTGCATAGATATAATTCAAAAGTTATCAAATATCCATTTTAAATGTTCCAGAAAGGATGAAATATATCTTAATAAGCATCAAGAACATATCAAATCTGGAACGTTAAGAAAGACAAAAGATAACAAGTTTTACTTTTCCATATTGATTGATAGAGAAAATGATAAATCATTGCCCCCATCTGATAAATCAATAGGAATTGATTTGGGAATAAAGGATTTCGTTATCACATCAGATGGTCAAAAGTTTGAAAACCTGAAGATTAAGAGAAACAACGAAAAGAAACTTGCAAAACTTCATCGATGGCTTTCCCGAAAGGAAAGCAAATCAAAGAATAGAGAAAAGGCAAGGGTTGCCCTTGCAAAGTTTTATAGGAAATTAACGAATGTCAAAGAACATTATCTTCATCATGTTGCTAATCAATTGCTTAATGATAATCAAATTATTGCAATTGAAACCCTTAACGTGAAAGGCATGATGAAGAACCACAATCTGGCAAAATCCATTCAGGAAGCATCGTTTTCGAGGTTTAAGGAAATATTGAAATACAAAGCCGAATGGTATGGCCGTGAGATTGTGGAAATCGATACCTTCTACCCATCTTCAAAAACATGTTCATGTTGCGGATATAAGAATAAGGAATTAAGCCTCAAAGACAGGGAATGGACCTGTTCGGATTGCGGTGCAATCCATGATCGGGATTTGAATGCAGCAATGAACATAAGGAATGAAGGATTAAGATTATTAAAAGTACGGTCGAGTTCACCGGAATTGACGCCCTTGGACAGCAGCGGTTACGCACTGGATGAATTGGGAAAAGAATGTGATTTCATTGAATTTCAATAAATCACGGAACTATTTAACAGTTAGGAATGTTGCCGAAAATAATATATTCCCAGAAGGTTATGATGGAATATTGCATCGGAGCACTTACTCCGGTGGAATATATCAAATAATATTAAAAAAAGAGGTTGCCACTAAGCACATGACCGGGAGAATTAAGAATTTGAGGGGAAAATATATTGAAATTTAATAATATGGAACTAAGGGAATTTATTGCGAATATCGTAAGGGAATGTTTGAATGAAAGTGTACATGAAAATAAAAAAAATTTAGAAGGCATAATTGCTTATCATAGGAGTTATAATAAATTTGACAAATTTGACACATCCAAAATTGTAATTAGTGGCAGAAAAAAACCAATTAACGGATGGGGATTTTATTTTAGTGATGATAAAAATATTCTTGAAGAATACGGAAATTACTTATATCAAGTAACCCTTTTTAAAAACCAAAAATATTTTTTAATTGATTTAGATAAACCATTAGAAAAAGATTTGATTTTTAAAATTATTAAGAAAATATATAAAAATAAAAAGTTTGATGTAAACAATTTTAATTTATGTCACGAGCATTATCAAAAAACAAATGAATTAAAAAATATTCTTTATGATAAACTAAAAAAAATTAACCCATCTTTAGAGTTCGTAGGCTTGAGTGAAATTATTGATGTTAAAAATAAAAATACTTGGTTTTACATAGATAATTATACAGAAACTAACGACAACTTGAAAAAAATTTTTGATGAATTTAAATTCTCACAAAGCATACAATTTAATGATTGTTCTTTTGATATTTTCAGTGTGGGTAATATATTTTACAAAAACTTATCAATAATATTGGGTGGCGACAAAAACGCATCCATATTTTTATCTAAGAATGGTGTAGATGGGTTAAAAAAAAGTATGAGCAAAAATTCAAACGATTATATAATATTTAATCCAAATTCTATAACCATAGAAAAAGTTATTAAAACCACTTAATAATATGAAACTAAGGGAATTTATAAAAGAAACCATTCGTGAATGTTTGAATGAACAAAAAACCATCGGAAATGTTAAATACAAGAAATCCGTTGATGAAGATAGAACTAAAATAACAGCATTCTTAGATAATGAGAAAGTTGGTTCAATATCAATGGAAATACTATTTGATGCTTACCAATATGAATTTGATGATGTGTTTGATGAAGATACTTTTGAAGAATTATTTCCCGATAGTGAAATTGTTAAAATTGAACACATTGAAGTTGATGATAAATATAAAAACTATGGTATTGGTTCCGAATTAATGAAACGTGGAATGAAATTGATGAAAAGAAATGGATATAATCAATTTTACTTAAATGCTTCACCAATGGGATTCAAAGGACTCGGAACAATGGATTTAGTTGATTTTTACAAAAAATTTGGATTTAAAGAATTGTTAAATCAAGGACATAATGTTTTAATGGGTGTTAATTTTTATAAATCTCTTAACGAAACAATGATGAAAAAACGAAAAGAACTATGTAATAATGTTTTATGTTTTAGCAGGATGTTAGCTAAAAAGAAATTTATCGCTAAAAATGATAACTTTAAAGTTAGAGTTTTACTAAAAGGTGATGGTGATGAATTAGAAAGAACTTTTGATATTGAAGTTCCAGTCATGACTGGGTTAAGAAATGATTTTGATTCACAAAAGGAATATAAAGATGCAATAGAGGATTATAAAAATGAAACATCTGTTGTAGGTTGGAATTTATATGGCGAAGAAACTGAATGGCAAACAATCTTCTATTCAGAAATAGAAGATGTTGTTGAAGATTTAAATCTCAAGTTGTATCGTTAATTTTGTGTGATGGCGGAAAGTGAACCAACCAACCACAAAAAAAGGCCAACCGATAACGATTGACCTTCTTTAAAAAAAAAATAATATTTGATTATTTTCTTATGAGCATTACCGTTTGATTGACCGGGAATCTTGCAACAGGATATACCCTTCCATCGCTTCCGGTCTGGTATATCTCATAAATCCCATCTTCCCTTACCTTCACCGTTGGCACTTCTCGCCAAAATTCGATTGCATCATCTTCGCTGAACGAAGTGGGATAATCAGAATAAACTCTTGCGGTCTTCTCCGTTGTGTTAAAAATTAGTGTAAGCATATATAAAGTGTTTTAATTGTCATTTTCTGTTAGCCGATAATAATAAGCATTATCATCTTCTGGGTTCACAATCCATCTATCGGATGTTTTTTCACATATCCATGTTTTGTTATCAACCATCCAATCGGGTTTTTCTGGGAATGGCTTTGTTGTGAAGCTCATATCCTTCCACATCAATCTATTATTGGGCTGAAGGGCGTAATTGCCGTTGTCAAGCCTGATAAAATGGGCGCATTTGTATTGGGTTGGTTCGTTGCTGGAGGGATTGTTGTACCAATCAAAGGTCATCATATAAGATCCCCATTCGGATTCTTGATTTTTGAAAACGGTTTTGACCCGCATTTCATCAAGATATTCATATGTGGTGCAGGAGATGTTGAATCCGAAGCAATCCCATAATTGTAGGTGATCGAGGGGCATTTCTGGAGCATCATCTTTCCATGCGAGCATATGGACGGGAACGCGGCTTCGCATGCTGCCGTCATCGCATAGAATATGGAATGTTAGGGCTCTGCCTTGAACGGATTGCGCTCCGAATACAATGACATCTATGAAGCCTTCCGTTTTATCGTGCTGATATAAGTGCTTGCGCCTTAGTTTTGCAAAAAAGTGGGGAATGGATATGTTATGAACCATTTATTGCTTTTGGTTAAAACATAGCCATAATTGTTTTTTTGTAAAGTGGTTTTTAACATTTGTAAACAACATCAAAAAACATAACTTCTCCCTCATCATCACCAAAATCAATATTAAATGTGTAATTATATTTTGTAAACAAATTTAATGAAAATGAACCTGAATAAGACTTTATGTTGGTGGCATTAAAATGCATACCAAATTCTTCTGCTGTATTTTTATTTTGAGTAAAAGATTGCATCGCCAAGTAATCTTTGTCTGCGTGGTCATATTCATCGCTACAAGGATGTGCATAATCACCCCTCCACAAATATTTTGATGGTTTTTCTGAAAACATTTTCTGGAAAGATTCTGGTGTTTTAAAAAACAAATCTCTAACTTTACGTTTACCGATGGATTCCCCACTTCCAGAATTTACTCTTTCTCCAACAACATCTAAAAAATTTTCAATTGATTTTTTTTCGTTGGATTTTAATTTATTATAATAATTGTCAAAATCTATTTTTGTTAATTTTTTTTCGTTTGGGGATTTATAAACAAAACTTGTTGTGCTATTTCTTTTTTTGTAATTAATATAGTCTTTCAATATCCTATCATATTCAGATTCGTAAAATTTGTTAAACATTACTGGTTTTTTTAAATCCATGTTTAAATAAACCCCAAATTCTTTATATAAAATATTATATTCTTCTTCGCTTAATGCATCTTTAGCGTATTTTAAATAATTTTTATATAGTATTATATCCTTATTAGACTTATTAATATCTGACAAATATTTGTCATATTCTTTTCTTATTTCTTTTTCTATATTTTCCTTATCGTAAAAGGTTAATTTATACGTTTCTATTAAACTTTGCTTATTAAAAGATTCAAAAAGAATTGATGATATAAGTTTTATGAGTTTCATATTATTATGTGGGTTTTACATGTAGAACGAGAAATCATCCGAATCGTTCTTTTGTTGCTCCGATTCATATTTTTTGATTTCATCAAGAAATAAGCAATTATGGGGATATTTCTCTATATTTGAGGATTGACCTATTAGCTTGCAGCTAACGAAATTATTTCCTTCGAATCCCCATTCAATGCGTTGTGGGCAATTCTTTTCTTTGCAAAAATCGTTGAATATCATGTTTTTTTAGTTTTCAATTATTTTATAAGCCATAACTGTTTTGAAACCCAAAAGTTTCATCGCCCTTATTCTATGTTGTCCTTCGATAACATATTTTTTGTTTGGTTCCACAACAATTGGTTCAAATTCCATATTTTTGATAATTTCTTTGGACAAATTAATGATTCTATTTTTGTGGTCAAAATAATTATCATCATCAATATATTCATCAATTTTTATTATCGATGGCTTATTGTCAATTTCATAATCAAGAAAATTTGATGATGCAATTAAATGTAGTTCATCCAATGGCGTTTTTATCAAATCAAAATCACCCCAATCAATTTTTTTCTTTTTTGTTCGTTTGGGTTGCTTTGGCATTATCTTAAATCCTTTATTGGTTTCAATGAAATTAAACAATCCGACAATTTCTTCTGGGTTATCCTCACCAAAAATGGCTGAAAATTGTTTATTGTTGTGATTTACTGCTCGCCTGATATCATTTTTTGCGGATTCAATGCTTGGATAATATTTTTCTTTGAACGATTGATGCCAGCCGTGCATCTTTTCCAAACTTTCCTTGATTGGTTGTGAACCAAATTTTTTAATTTTAACTTTTGTTGGGTCAAGAACCATCCTGACCGTTGATTTTATTTTTCCTCCGTGATAGGAGTCAAGAACTCCAATCACATCAATGCAATCAAAATCAAACCAATTTCCGATTGCCGCAATAACATCTGTTTTGATTCCCTCGTTATCGGAGATGTAATAATTGAACATTGAAATTGTTCTATCAATATCATCTTCTGGAATGCCAGCGTTAATGAAACCTTTTTTAACCTTATTTGGATTGATGAATGCGAATCTATCTCCTGTTGCATCTATTTTAACAATTTTTTCGCAATCAACATTTACCTCATAAACTTTTTCTATTGCAGATTGATAATCAAAAGCCCTTTTTGGGTCGGCATATGTTTTTGCCACAGGATATTTATTAGTTAAAAATAATGGTTTTTTGTATTCATAGTATTTCTTGAATTTTGGCATCAAATCTAACAATTTAAAATATAGATTTTCATCACCATCTTCTCTCGCCTCAATCATTTTTTGTTTAATCTCTTTAAATTTTTCCAAGTCTTTGACATAATCAACCCTCATTGTTTTATGGGTGAAACCACCTTGTTTTTCTATTTCTCTTGAATCAGGAGTTCCGTGAAACCACCTTTCGTTAATTATCTTTTGCTCGTTCAAATGTTGGCGAAGGGTTGATTTTATTATTTCTTTTAAATACATCTTTTATCTATTAAATATATTTAAAACAACAAAATTATTTGTTAAATTACTAATATTTATTGGTTATAAAATCTATAAATATGAAAAAATTGTTATTGGAAATAACAAAGATAAAAAAAATGATGGGGCTTAGTGAAGGTGAATTTTTATTCGATAAAGAAAGGGAAGGTGAAGATTTTTTAAATAAAGTTAAAACAACAACCCCGGATGCTTATTCTAAGATTTACAACATTTACAAAAATAAAGGATTGGAAAAAGCTATGGAAGCATATGTCCAATATGACCCAGAAGTATTAAAAAAGAAAGAGGAGGAAGCTGATTTAAAATCCAAAGAGTTGGCTAAAGCAAGAGGTAAAAAGGTCATAGAAAAAATTAAATCTTTATTGCCAAATACTACCCAAGTTAAAGAAATTGTGGATAAGTATTTTTTTACCCCAGAAATAAGGTCTGACTTTAGATTTTTAATGTTACCACAACCAAGCACAAAAAATGTAAAAGTTAGAGTCCTCAATCAATCACAAAGAAATTTTAGAATAGAATACAATTTTATGAGTTTCAGAAGTTTAAACAAAAAAACATTAGACGACTTGTACGATAATCTTTTATATGGAATAAGTGATGATGATATTCTTGATGATATTATTAAATCTCGCAAAGAATACAAAACAATGCGGAGTTATGAAAAAGACAATTTAAATTATTTAGAATATATTAATACAGCTATTATTTCATTAATTGTAACTATGGATGTTTTAAGATACAATGTTAAAATTAATAATATTATTAAATATGATTTTAGAATTAATTTAAGTGCACGTTTTAGTATTGATATACAAGAACAATACATGACCCAAAAAAACTTATTTAAAATATCTGATTTCAGTATAATACGCAACCAATTACCAGAAGATTTTTTTGCATCTGATAGTGATGCCCAATTCGAACCAACAAAAAAAGAAGTTATAGATGAACTGAAAAAAATGTTAACAAATATAAACTCAAAATACTCAAGTGAAAGATGAAAGATATAAAACTTAAATTAACCGAGGCTTTGCGAACCTTTATTATGGAACAAGCATCACAAAGTTTTGTTTTGCCAAGCCAAACATATCCCACTGGAACATATTCAATCGAAAGAATTGACAAAACATTAATTGATAATGCCTTAAATCAAATAAAAGATTTTGCATTAAAAAATAAGGGAAATAAAATTGGCATTCAAATCGAATCTGGAGAATCAAGGGTTACCAATTATGACAGAGAAAAATCGCCCACGGGTACTGATAATCCTTTGCCACAAGGTGAGCTGGCAAGATTGAGGGGAATCCATTTAAGAGACTATTTAAATGCCAAATTGGGTGAAATGGTTAAACAAGGAATTCTATCTGTTATGCCAGAAATTCCCGAACCAAAAGTTGTTATCGGAAAAAATGAATATAAAAAAGGCGTTGATAATCCAAAAGACCCAAAATATTTAAATGACCAATATGTTAAATTGAATTTCTATGTTTCGGCAGATGCACCAAGAAATGCACAAGACATCGCATTATTGCCAACCAAAAAAATGCAAATTGAAGCATGTTTATTCAATATGATTATTACCTTTACTTATAATCACACAAAGAAAAGACCAAAAGGAATGACGCCAGAAGAATACAATAGCAAATTCTTTTGTCGTGGCGGTCATCAGTGTGATGAGGCCATGTTCGATGTCTGGTTGGGCAATACCAAAATTGGCACAATTAATTTCAACAACAAAAAATCAACCAAAGGAAGGGAAAGTGGCGAAGAAAATAATGAACTTAAAAATTTGAAAGAAAAAAATCCTCAAGAATATGCCAGAAGATATAGTCGGATGGCCAGATTATCTGTTTCGGAAGAAATGGTGAAAGAAATCAGAAACGACCCAATCGCAACAAAAAATGGATATATAACATTAAGATTGCATTGCACTGGCACAAAAAAATGTCATACTTCTGGACCAGAAGTTAAAGTTTCAATGGGTGGTAAGGTTGTTTTTGAAGAAAGTTGCGTCATAATGGAGAGCAAAATCGAAAAAACGGACAAACCAATCCGCCTCCTGAAAATGGGAAAATGCGGCGAAAAAATAGAAAAAGTTTGGCTTCCGGTTGAAGAACAACCTCCCTTCATATGGGGTGTTGATTCTTAGTTTCAATCAAATATTTCTGATATTCACGCCAAGTTTTGTTTCTTTTGACTTTCTGCATATTATTTCCGCCAAAATATTCTTTGGTTTCCGGATATTTTTTGATAATATCATCCTTTTCGCCCTTATATATTTGGCTGGTCGGAAAATAATGATACTTTGCCGTGCATGATGTCAGTAAGAATGAAAAAAGGATTAATTTTTTCATGTTCTTATATTTTTTGCAAAGGTAAAAATTTTGATGGGATAATTGTTAAAATGGTAATATTTATGTTAAAATAATTTCTTAATGAAAATACTTGTGACGGAAAAACAATTAAAAATAATTGTTGAAAATTTATCAAAAGAGGAAGATTATTTTGGCATACCCCTAGAAAAAGTTCTTTGGCTTCTTGACTTCGATAGAGAATCAGATTTTGTAGGTCAAGAAATATATAATATAGGAGATTTTGGTAAGATTCTTTTAAATATAGAAAAAAATAATCCTTTATCTTCGGAAGACAGCAATAATCTAATGAAATATTCTGAGGCTTTTAATCAAAATAAAGAAAGCCTTCAATATGATATTGATGATATCAATACAATGAAAGATTTATATAATTTGTTGCAAGATGTTATTGAAGAACATGGTTTAGACGAATTAGATGAGGACGAGATCGAATATTTGCATAATGATAGCGATGTAATTGTGGCAAGGCCAAAGACAGAAAAAGCTGCGGCGGTGCTTGCCAGCGAAACAAGTTGGCCCATTGCTTTTGGAAAATATTCTGACAGCAAATCGCTTAAAAGGTATGAAAACGAATTTGAAGAACTTAATAAAATGGGCCCCATATATATTATTATTGATAAAGAATGGAAGCAAAAAGATAAAAAATATATGGTTCATTTGGCGAGCAATACCATTGTTGACAATCAATACGATAAAATATCATTAAGAGATATTATGGATATATCTTATAAAGTAAAAAATGCACTAAAAGGTAAATTTAAAAAAAAGTAAAATGAATTCATATTTTTTTAAAGTTTCAGAAGAGGAAACCAAAAGCATATTGTCAAAACATAGAACACCTTATGAAGGTTATGTTCGCAGAGGGTTTGAAAAAATGGATGACACCATATTTGTTGAAGATTTGGCAAAGGATAAGACCGGAATCACCATCAAAGGAAGCGACAAATTTTGTCCAGATTGTGGTGGAACATTGAAAGAGGAAGTTTGCGAACAATGTGGTTACACGGATATTAATCCCAAAGAAAAAGGTGATTATAGCGAAGAAATTGTCGGCGAAAACATTGTTAAGTTTATGAAACGAATGAATATACTATGATTGGAGAAATTTTTTCTGCATCAATTAACAAAGATAATAATGTTTTGGAAATTTCATTCAACTTGATTGGTGATGATTCCGATGTGATTAGAACGGACTTTATTGACATGGAGGTTGCATCTGATTATAACTTCAACATTATTCCAAAGTCTTATGCGTTTTTGGTTATTGATGAAGAATTTGACGATGTAGACGAGGTTGTTGAAATTGACGAAAACGAGATTATTAATTTTTTAAATGCTTATTATGCGTTAAATCCAGAAAATATGCCCGAAGCCCAATGAAATCAACATTAAAACATTTGCGCAAGCTGGTCAAACAAAAAATTGCCGAACTTGGGGAACAGGAAGCTGAAAAACCCGCAGACACACCAAGCATACCAAGCGAACCAACAAGCACCACAACAAGCAATGCAACAAAATGGGAATCTGGTGTTAAAAGGGGAAAGGCAAATCCCATTGATGATAAGATAAAGTGGGAGTCAGGATTAACAAGAGGCAAAGCAAATCCCATTGATGATAAAAAGAAATGGGAGTCAGGAATTGTTAGAGGCAAAGCAAACCCAATAAATTGATATATGATGAATGAATTGATGATATCCTTTGATGAAAATTATGCCTTCGCGGATGGTAATGTTATTGATTTTAATAGAAAGATTTCATTAAAGGAAAATGAATGTGATGCCATTTTTTGGCTTAATTTTATTAAAGAAAATTCCGTTTTTTCTGCTTTAAACAATAGAATTGACAGTCTGGAATTAAATAAAACTTTAAGAAATGTTGTTTATGAGGTTTCTGATAGGATGAATACCTTTAAACACCATGATTTTATTTATGAATTCGAAAAAAAGTTTGGAACCAATTTAATTGTGGAAATGCAAAATCCTGAAAGTTTTGCTGATAGATTATCAAATGCTTGGGATTTTGTTATCTCAAAAATCGAGAAACATGGGTTGATTTATGAAGCGGAAACTGCATCGGGATTTGAGGCTTGGCTTAAAGGTAAAGGCGGTCAAATGATTGAATCTTTCAGGGATAAACTTTTTAGCATTGGTGGAATTGCCGCACAAGCATTTTTATCTTTTACCGGATTTGGTCAGGTCGCAACATCAACGGCATTCTCAGCTTTATTGGCTTATGATGTTTATTTGAACATGAATGGCCACAACAATTGGCTGCATATCGTATTTGATGTTCTTGGGCTCTTGCCCGGCATATCTGCGATGGCATCAAGGGTTTTTAGGTCATTTAAAGGTGTATCAGCCGCATCATCCGAAGTTGCCGTTCAAACAATAGCTAAAGCCAAAGGCGGGAACGTTTTAATAAAAGCTTTGGCTGGTGCTGGAAATTTAATTGGAGGGCTAATTAAAGGCTTGGGATATGCAATTGCTTGGCTCGCGCAAAAATTTGGGTTAACGTGGATATTTAATATAAGCAAAAATGTAGTTTCTGCTGCGAATAATTTTTTGAATAAACTTGTTGAGGTAGCAGGAAAAGCAAGCACTGGCAAAGCAGTTGCTGGAGCAAAATGGGGGACAGCCCAAAACGTTGGGCAAGCGGCAGCGCAAGCGGGAAAGGAAGCAGGTGTCGCATATGGTGTTACAAAAGGGATTGAATATGGGTTGCCGAAAGCGATTGAATATGGCGCACCTATTGTATCAAGAGTTAAAAACTTTTTTTCGGGACAAAAACCAGCCACTCAAGCACCCAAACCTACAAACCAAAATGTAACACCATCTGGTTTGAATCCGAGTGATGAAGCTAAGTTAATGAAATTTTTAGATGATTTAGGTTAAAACATAAATTTCTATGAAAGAAATATTAAAAGAAGAAATAAAAAGGGTTCATCAATTGATGTATGGTCCAATTAATGAAGTATCATCGCTATTCAATAGAATAGGCGGTTCTATGGATGATGTTATCTCAAATGCTGGGCGCGGCAGTAAAGGCACAACAAAAATTCTTGATAATATAAAAAATGCTAAAGATTTTAATCAAGCGAATACTGGTCTTAATCAACTTATCAATAGAGCTAACAAAAAAATAAAAGAAATAGATGATTATTACAAGCCACAAATAAGTGACATAAAGACAAGATTAAATAGCGCGACAAGCCCTGCTGATAAAGAAATAATAAAAAAAGAATTAAAAACCCTTAATGCCAAAATAAAGAAAGAAAAGAAGGGTTGGGAAGATACCATAGCTAAGGCAAAAGAAAACAAAAATTTGTTAGCCTCTTCATCTCAATTAGGGCAAAGGATAGCCCAATTAAGTGGAAGAAATTTAGTCAAATTTGTTTTATATTTAGTAGCTAGTGGTGCAGCAATCGCTGGCATAGCAAAAGTATGGAAAACAATAAAAGCCAAAAATAACGCTCTTGGTTGTGTTGGAAACTGGAAGGAAGATTCTAGAGTAATTATAAATACTACAGGAGCATTTATGACAATCAAAGACCATGATTTGACAGACGACATAAAACAAAAATATCCAGATGGGATAAAATTAATAATTGCCGAAAAACAAGCAGATAGAAAAGTTTATGGTGTTTCGGGAACAAGTCAAACAGAATTGGGTACTTGGGATTCTGATAGTGATTGTAATATAACAATAAAAATTAGTGGCGTTGATTACAAACTTTTCGGTTCAGGTCAATCCCAAACCCAGCCAACTCCAACCCCAAGACCAAGACCCGGACAGGGAGCATATACAAATTGCACTGGCACATATAATAAAGGGTGCAAAAGCCCCAAAATTGCACAATTGCAAGGGTGTCTTGGTATAACTCCAGATGGGAAATGGGGACCTCAAACTGAAAGGGCTGTTCGCGAAAGAACGGACAGGACACAACTTATTGACCAAGACATTGACCAAATATGCGGGCGCACACAACCAGCACCAGCTCCCGCACCAGCACCTGAACAACCGACAGATTTTCCTTTAGAGTTTCAATAAAATAACTATATAATGAAAAAATTATCAATAAACGAACAAGAAAAAAATATAATTCTTGAACAACATAAAAAGGCAATTTTATCAAATAAAATAAGAAGCATAATATCTGAGCAAGAAACGCAAATACCAATAAGGAACTCAGATATTGCGCAAAAACTTATTGATGATAAACTTTGTTTTTGCAAAACCGCTTTTACTTGTGATAAAGTTCAAATAATCGGGAATAAAACTTTTGTATTAGCAAGGGCAAGATTTCCAAAAACACAAGACACCACAACTGTGTTTAATACTGGCGATTTGGTATATTTTGACGTATTCGCCAAAAAATATCATGTAAAATCTCCAAGCGCACCAGCATATAGTTGGAGTTGTGGCGAATTAAATACACTAATAACAAATGCAAAAAATGCAATTGTTGCAAATTTGGAAAAATATAATTATCTCACACAAGATAAAGCAGGTGTGACACGAGATAATCAAGATTTTTATGAAGTTTATAGCGTAAAACAAATTTATCCATTTTTATTTGGGGCTTATGATGAAGACCTTTTATTATATCGCCCAAAAGGAGCTAAAGCCCAAACTCAACTTGCTTCAAGTGGCCTAACAAAAGAACAACAAAACGTCATAGATTCCGCAAAGAAAAAATACATGCAACTCCAAACAATGGAAGAAGTTCTTGAAAGAGAAGGTGTTACCTCTTTCAATGAGGTTGCAAATCTATATGTACCATATCAAATAGGAAGCCCCGGAGATGGCATTTTTAATAGGGTATTCAATTTGTATTACAGGCAATCAGGTCAAACGCAAGCAAAGCAAATGAGCGCGTCAACAAAAGCAGGATTGGAATCTATTGAGATAAATCAGAACACTTGCAAGAAATTGATAAAGGACTTATACGAAATGTATAAAACAGATTCAGTTCCAGTCGCAGCATCTCAATTCGAAACGTTGAAAAAACAAGTTACATATTGTTCCAGAAAATATAAGAGTTTTGGATTATTGGGTTCTGGTAATGTTGATGCGATGGTAAGCGAACTCAAAGGTTTGCCAAATAGTAATAAATTTAACATTGATTAAAATGAATAGAAGAGCATTAATTGTTGAGCATAATATATCAAAAAGGAAACTAACGCTTATATCTGAAAGTATTGGGGGCTTTGAAAATTTTCATAAGCTCCCAACCAATAAGCAAGTTGTTATTGGTCATGCTGTATTAAGCGAATTGGCTTATCTTCACCATCACAAAATGCTGACGGAAGATTTCCTTCAAGATATTACTAGTTTCTTTAAATCACCACAAAACGCAATTAATTCTCTTGTTCAAACGTTATTTGAACCAGTTCTTAATTCGTATCTTAAAGGATTGGGAATACCCGATGTTATTAGTTTGCCGATAATCGCTTATTTCACTCAAAATCCTATAAAGGTGCTTCGGTCTTTTACCAGTTGCGAAAAATTCAGCGAGATGTTTATTCAGGCAATGATTGAAGCCTTGATAATGCACATTCAAAAGAATTTGAAAATAGGTAGCGGTGTGTTTGATTTTATAAGAAACTCCACCATAGAAGCAATAAAAGCATCCGATTTGGGCGATAAATTAATGGATAAATTCGGAAACCAAATTTGTCAACTTTTCAATAAAATAAAATCTAAGATTCCATCTTTTGGAGGATTCTTAAAGTAAATTTGTTGCCCAAAATTCATTTTGGAAATCAAACTTTTGTCCAATATATTCAGATAGCAAATTTGGTCGCTTAGGTTTAATAAGCATCTGCATGTTTGCTTCTTCTGGAGTACTATCTCCTTTTTTGAGGTTACATGTAGAACAACAAGTCACCAAATTTTCCCATGTGTTTTTCCCACCTCTTGAACGAGGTAATATGTGGTCAATTGTTAAATTTTTTTTGCTGCCGCAATATGCACATTTGTGTGCATCTCTATTGTATATTTGGTTTCTGCTAATTCTAAATGAAAACAATCTATTTTTGATATATTGCAACAATCGGATAACAATAGGTTTCTTTAAGGATTGCTTTTCGCTCCTTATCAAATCTCCATCGGCCTTTATGATTTCAGCTTTCCCTTTAATTAATAAACGAATTCCCCGTTTAAGGGGGATTATGTTCAATGGTGAATAATCAAAATTAAGCAACAAAACCTTACCCATAAAAATTCATTTTCTTCGCAAAGATATGAATTTTTTCTAATTAGCAATTTTTTTTGAAAATGTTCCAAAATTTTCTTTTTGGTTTGACAACATTTTTTGGTTCGTCTTTAACGATTTCTTCCTCAATTTTTTCTTCCGTTTCCAATTTTTTCTTTCTCTTGGATGGTTTTTCGGTGATTAATATTGGATATTTGTCCATAATTGTTGCGCCTTTCCCATAATCATTATCCTCGCCCGGAGTTCCCAAATCCGTTACATTTGCATTGATATAATCCAATAGCTGCGCTTTGTTCTTTATGTCAGGATTTGCCGCAAGCATAAGCATAATCATTGCCGCCTGATTTGGTGAAGCCATACTGCTACCAGATGAAAGTTTTGTTCCCGTTACCGTGTGGTCAGCTCCCCAGATATCAACGCCGGGTGCGGCCAAATCAACATCAACACCTCTGGAAGAGAAATCGGCAATAACAGAATCAGAAGAAATTGCACCGACCCCAATTGTTGATTGATGTGTCGCAGGAAAATAAACACCTGCACCACTGCTATTGCCAGCGGCACAAACGATGATAACTCCCAGTTTTTCAGCTTCAACCAATACGCTCGAAATTTCTTGACTAAATCCAAAACCACCGAATGAGCAATTCCAAACAACGGCATAACCATCATTAAGATAAGGTTTGCTTATTTCCAAGGCATGCTTAAAACCATTCAGAATTTGGTCATATCGAGCTACGCCTCTTTTGCTAAGGACTTTCTCGCCTGTAACCAAAAACCAATCTTGGGGCAGTTGTGTATGCTTCAAGACACCCATTCGACCACTTGAATGTTCCCCGATGATAGATGAAAGAACATGACTGAAATGCGAATGTTCATCAAATGGTTGATTCTCTCCGGTGTGATCCAATCCTAAGTCAATGAAATTGGATTGCAAATATTTTGAATTGCTTTTTGCACCTGTATCTAAAACAACACAAAAAACTTTTCTTTTGATTCCACCGTTTTCAATTATTTTGTCGATATAATCATCAACTTTGGAATAATCGATTGCCCAGTTTTCAACTTTACTGAAAAGAACGCCAAATGTTGACGGCATCACAGGCGGAAGAACGACATCCCATTCTTTTATTTTGTCAGAAAAGTTATAGGAATCAACCAGATAATTTGTCCATTCGTTTAGCAAGTTCATAATGTTATATTTTTTTAAAAAAAAAAGTTAACCCCCATTTCTGGGGGTTAACCATAGAGTTACTTTGATATTTTTACTATTTGTTAACATCAATAGCGTCCAAAGAGTAATCAAGGGCTTTGCGAATGAGTTCAATAAAGTCATCGCCTGCTTTTGCCCTTTTCAAGAGAGGAGCGATAATGGCATCCATCAGGAGTGCGCGGAATGTAGCATCGTCGAGCATGCTCTCAAAGAAAGCGGTAACTTGTGCTTTGTTGTCTTTTTCATCATCAGAATAAATCTTCAACAGTTCGGTAGAAACTTTAACCGCAAACAATGCAACGGCTTTTTGATTTTCGTTGTCGGTTTGACCTGCCAAATGTTGACCAAGTTTGCCCACATAATCGGCCAAAGGTCCATGAACCCAATCCAACACAACATCTTTAACTTGTGCTGAATTATTTGGGTCCTCGTCGTTCAAAACTTTAATAAGATCCCTTGTCGCTGGGAGAAACAACAAAATTCCCTCTTCAGACAATTCGTTTTTAACTTTCTTTTGAACTTGGGTTTCAGTGAAATTTAGGGCCAATTTGGCAATAGCTGCCAACACGTCACTAATGACTTTAGTTTTTTCTGCTTTACTCATAATAATTTTTTCCATAAATATATGTTAAAGAGAAAAAAACATTTTTTAATGTTAAATTTTTGTTATTCTTTTGGCTTCCTCTCGAACATGTTCAATTTTTCTCCAGCAATGAAACCGAGTCCAGCAATAACAATCCACATAAGCCCATCGAAGATATAATCCTCAACGGTTTTGTTAGTGAATAAATCAACTAAAGCAATGGTGAACATAACAAATGCTGCCATAATGCCGATGAATCTTTTGGATGAAACATCATCACTGGAAGATAATAGTTTTGTGAAAAAATTTTTCATGGTGGTTTAGTTTTTTTTTACGAAGTGAAATATTTTTTAAGTCTATTCCAAATCCAAGGATCAATGGGTTCTTTAGATGTTGGCGAAACAAATTTTTGTTTTGTGGAGCCCATGTTTTTGTCTTTATCCTTTTTGTTTTTATCAGATTTCTTGGTTGTTTTTTTATTTTTGTCGTCTTTTTTAGTTTCCGACTTTTTGGCTATCACAACATCTACAAATTGAATTGGTCTGTTTCTATTATCAAAAACTTTAATGGTCACATCCTCACTTCCAACGCGCCCAATAACATCATCTTTCTTAACTTTTTGTCTGTTTGTTATGTTTAACCTTTCAAGCCCACAATATTGAATCTTATATTTGTCAAATGAAATGACCAATTCGTTGGTGCAACCAGAAACCGATAATGGCCTATCACCAGCACCTTCTGGATATGGAAATTTCAAATCTCCATTATGTTTGCTTGGGATAATAATTGTGCTTTTATCGCCTCTTTGTTTTTGTCCAAAAGTGGTTTCATTGATAATATTTTCAATAATCATTTTTTTGGTGAAAAACATTTTTGATTCCCCCTTAAATAATGATAAAGCAGGATCACTTTTGTATTCCGTTCCAATTGTTGTTTCAGTACCGCCAGTTGGTAAAATTTGTGTCAAATCTGTCGATGGTGGCGAAGATTCTCTTTCACTTGTGTTTGAAACATGCACATGGTCATAATGGTCTCTTGATTGCCACAATATTGTTTTTTCTTTACCACTTTCTGATTCGGTATGCACATACCCCATGTCTTTCAAAACTTTAACAAACAAGTCCCCCAATCTTTTAAATTCTTCTGGATTGCCTTTATATGTTGCATTTTTAAAAGTCGCAATATCAATTGCTTCCCCACTAAGATGCCTACTTTTTTTCGGCCAAGTTCTTAATCCAGAATTTATTGTTGCAGTAAATTGTGGGTCAATTTTTTTAATATAATCCGCAGCTTTTTTTATGTCGTTTATTAATGCTTGAGATACTTTATTGATGTCTTTAGCATCTGTATATAGAGCATCGGATAATTTCATTATTTAATATTTCACAATAAATATCTTACGTTATTATTTTGTCATTTTTAATTTTTCTTATCATCTTTTTCAATACTGCGACATATTCGGGGCTTTCAGCATATTTTCTACCAAGAAAATTCAAATAAGCCTCTTCGCTTATAGTTTTCCCCCTTAAAATTGCCTTCTGATATAAAGCATAATCTTGGATGGACATTTTCCAATCTTCATAAACTGCATACCCCTTATATGTGTCAATGGCGTGTGTTTTCCTTCTATTTGGCATTCTCATGCCAAACATATTATTGTTTGTCCTAAAAATATAACTATTAAAATTTGCTGACTCAAGCATAGCTTGCGCCAACACAATTTCAGGATGTTGCATTCCAGATTTGACAATCTCATAAATAACCATTTTCCTTTTAATGTAAAATGGTTGTTTGAAAAAATCGATTTCTTGTTCAACGATTTTTCTTTCAGCCAAAAAATTATGGCTTTCAATCGGCAATAATAAAATGACTACCGAAAATAACAAAAGTTTTTTAAAAGTTTTCATAATATAAATTTTTGTAAAAAGAAAAAAGTAGCAGATTAATTATTCATCTGCTACTTTGTTGTGGAGGCGGCGGGAGTCGAACCCGCGTCCTGTTCAAAAGGACAAGAAAAGACTACATGTTTATCCCATGTCTTCTTCATGGGCAAATATCTTATTTTTAAAAATAAGAAAAAAGTAACAAACAAAAAAACAAAATGCGTGTGGTTATTTCTTAAGATAGGTTAACCACGACCTATTGCCGTTTAAACTACTAAGCCTCAACGACATTGGCTTCGCGAACAAGTCCGAAAGAAGCCATTTTTGCAAGCGTGTTGCCATTTAATGGTGACCGCGTTTGTTAACGAGGTTTGCTGTCATCCCCCGACATGCCTCTTAATCTCCGAGTTTGCCAGTCGATACCATTACGCCCCCAATTTAAGTCGCAAAGAACTTTTTGATTGCGACTAATAATTTTCCCAAGCATCTGGTTTTATATCAAAAGTTTTTTCAATCCTCTCTTGAAAATCTGGTAAAGATAATTTACCGGAAATATTCATTTCTGATAGCTTAGGTACATCAGGTAAAAAATACCAAAATCTCGCCATGAAAGCAAAATATTTTTGCACATGAAATCCATTTCTTTCTAACCAAAACGGTGCCATTTCAGGTCGAAGAAAAAATTCCTCCAGCTCCGACCAAGTATCAACAGCAGGGTCATCAAAAGCAAATCCTTCAGCAACATTGTTTCCGGGTTTCCCTTTAAGAAAAACAATTTCATAAGAACCATCTTCATTTTCAACAGCATTAAAAAATAATTTATGAACTCCTTTGTACCCTTCTTTAATTCTTTTCATATGTTTTTTTATTTTTTAATGAGTCTACAAAAATACTATTAAATATTAAATATCATTTTCCACAAAAAAGTTCCCTTCTTCATCAAGTTTTATTTTATATTTAACATTTTCAAGGATATTATCTTTCATAATCTCATCAGAAATATAATTTTCTATTTTCTTTTCTACCACACGTTTAACCTGTCTTGCGCCAGATTCTTCATTATACCCTTCTTTCACCAACATATCAACGATATTATCATCAAAATCTATTAAATATTTTGCTTCTTCGAGCCTCTCCTTTAAATAATTTAACTCTAATCTGGCAATATCTCTTATATTATCTTCTGTTAACGCATTAAAAATCAAAACCTCATCTATTCTATTTATAAACTCTGGCTTATAGAACTTTTTGAGTTCTACCATCATCATATCCTTTTTCTTTTCTTCAATATTATCGGTATTCTTGACAAAACCAATTCCTTGTCCGAAATCTTTTATTTTTTTTGCACCCAAGTTAGATGTCAAAAGAACAATCACATTTTTAAAATTTACTTTCCGTCCCATTGAATCGGTAATATATCCATCGTCAAATATTTGGAGGAATAGGGAAGAAATATCTGGATGCGCTTTTTCAAACTCATCCAATAATAAAACGCAATATGGTTTGCTTCTTACTTTTTCCGTCAATTCGCCACCCTTATCGGAATCAACATATCCGGGAGCAGAACCAATTAATCTTGATATGGTAAACCTTTCTTGGTATTCGCTCATATCAATCCTAACCATATCGTCTTCAGAACCAAACACAAGTTCCGCCAATTTTTTTGCCAAATGTGTTTTACCTATACCAGTACTACCTATAAGCATATAAACATTAGGCTTATTTGGATTTCTAATGCCCAATCTATGCCTCTGTATTGATTTTACAACCGTGTCTATTGCTTCTTCTTGACCAATAACTTTGTCCTTTAATTTATCACCCAGTTTCAATAGTTCTTTCTTATTTTCTGCGTTCATTTTGGTGATTGGAACATTTGAAATTAATGAAACAACCTCATAAACATCATCAAGCGTAACAATTTTTTTGTTTTTGAGCATTGTTTTCTCAAACTTGTTCTTTTCGGTTTCCATTTTGCTTAAAACCTTTTGCTCCAAATCTCTCAACTCTGCTGCTCTTTCGTAATTCTGTTTAGATATAACTTCTTTTTTTTGGTCGAGAATATTCTTAAGTTCATCTTTTAGCGCCTCAATTGATTTTGGTAATTGCATGTCTGTTTGAAGTTTTGCACCAACTTCATCCATAATATCAAAAGCCTTATCTGGAAATGCCCTATCAGCAATATATCTGTCAGCCAATTTAACGCAAAGTTCAATAACCTCATCAGAGTATGTTACTTTGTGAAATGCCTCATATTTATCTTTTGAATTTTTTAAAATTTCAATAGTCTCGACAACAGATGGATTATTAAGTTGAATTTTTTGAAACCTTCTTTCGAGTGCCTTGTCTTTATCAATGGATTTCCTATACTCCTCAATTGTTGTTGCACCAATTATTTGGATTTCTCCCCTTGCTAATGCTGGCTTTAAAATATTCGCACCGTCCATTGAACCGGAAGCATTGCCTGAACCAACTACTGTATGTATTTCATCAATGACAATAATGGTATTTTTGTTCCTTTTTAATTCATCAATCATTACCTTCATGCGCTCCTCGAATTGCCCTCTATACTTTGTTCCCGCAACAACAGAGGTTAAATCCAAAAGCAATAGTCTTTTTGATATAAGGTTTTTGGGGCAATTGCCTTGATGTATTTGCATTGCCAAACCTTCAACCAAATTTGTTTTCCCGCAACCAGCCTCACCAATAATGATGGGATTGTTCTTCTTTCGTCTTGATAAAATCCTCGCCATCCTGAGAATTTCTTTCTCTCTACCAATAGATTTTTCAAGTTTTCCCTCTGCTGCCATTTTAACCAAATCAACACAAAAATTGTCCAGTACGGGTGTCGCACTTTCTTTGTTTTTGCGTGGCTTCTGTGTCTTTTCGTCGTCGTCTTCGATGTACTCTACCATGTTCGTTTTTTTTTACAAATATACAAAAAATATCATTTCAAAACCACAATTGACAAGTTGTCATTTAATTTAGATTAAATAAGACAAAATGTCAATAATTAAGCTGTGGCATTTGTTTTGCAAAGGTAATAAAAAAATTAATTATTATGGTAAAAACAAATCATTATCCGATGTTAAGCGATTTTTCTTTCGCACCACTTTACTACTACGCAGAGAAAGGCGAAAATGTTTTTGGTTATGAGGTTGACCACGTTGATGATGGCTATTATGTTTTGCAGGATGCACCCGGTTTTGAAAAAGATGATATTTCTCTGGAATATGAGAATGGTTATCTCACGATAAAGGGGGAAAAAACTTACAAAATCAACGGAAAAGAAAAAACGAAAAATTTTTACACCAAGTTAAAAGTTGGAAATGTTTCTGAGGATATCAAAGCAAACCTTGAAAACGGAATCCTAAAAGTTTTTGTCCCAAAGGATAAAAAAATCATCAAGGTTCAATTAAAATAACCTAAAAAAAATGGAAAAGGGGCCCCAAAGCCCCTTTTTTCATTTACAAAATATTTATTTTAAAAAAAAATGGCGATTGTAAAAGAAGAAATTGTTGGGACACTCATAAAGAACATTATAAAATCTTCCAATTTAAAAAATACTACATACGACACAGTCAATAAAACATTATTGGTCACATTTAATAATAACCAAGTTTATGAATATTATGATGTTCCACATTCGGAATATACCAAATTCAGAATGTCAGAATCGCAAGGCCAATATTTTTCCAAGAACATAGCAAAAAAGTACAAATATGCCAAAAAATGATATAATAAATAGCTTCGAAGTCAAAGATGAGTTGTGCCCACTTATTTGGGATGGTAATAAATTAAAAAAACCAATAAAAGATAAATTATTGGATATTGCTGATGAATTTTTGGACTTTGTTGAAGAAAAGATATTTGTTGATGATATAATCATAATTGGCTCTTTGGTAAATTATAACTGGTCAAAATATTCAGACTTTGATTTGCATTTGGTTATTAATTTTGAGCAATTTGGGGATAATTCCGAATTATATAAAAACCTGCTGGATTTAAAAAAAGTAATATTCAACCAGAGATATAATATTGTAATAAAAAATCATGAAGTTGAGGTATATCCACAAGATGCGCTAGAGGAATATTATTCTTCAGGAGCATATTCAATAGTCAATGACAAGTGGATTAAAAAGCCTTCACCAGAAAAAGCAAATGTCGATAAAAAACTCTTAAAAGATAAAATAAAATATTGGGAATCAAAGATTGATACTGCATTAAAATATAAAGAAAAAGATGATTTAACGGAATACAAGAATAGGCTCAAAAGAATTAATGACCAACTAAAAAAGTTCCGAAAAATAGGTCTTGAAAAAGAAGGGGAATATTCTTATGAGAATTTAACATTTAAATATTTAAGGCGTTCGGGTCACATAGGGAAACTAAAAGATTCCAAAGTAGATAAGATAAACAAAGAACTATCTTTAGAATATATGTCCGAACAAATAAGCAGTTTCTTGAATTTAGGAGAACCAAAATTTATCAAAGATTTAAAAAATATAAAAACAAGCGTTACACAATTAAAAAAAGATAGCACATCAAAGGATGTCGAAATGATACAAAATGCCCTTGTTTTTCTTGGCTTTGATTTGCCTATGTATGGTGTTGATGGAAAGTTTGGTTCGGAGACAGAAAAAGCTGTTAAAGATTTTCAAACGGCAAATAAATTGAACCCAACAGGTATAATCACCTCAAAAGAAATAGATGTTTTGATAGAAAAACTTAAAGCATCAAATTTTAAAGATAGCGATTTAACAAAAAGAAGATATGAATTACCAAAATCCAGCGATAAATTTAGTTATCTCGATTTAGAAAGAAAAGAAGGATTTGAAACTTATAAAAAAATATGTGACGATTTTATAAAATCAAAAAATCCACAATCACCAGTGACTGGTCAAATGTTAGCAGAGTCGGCAAGAAAATATTTCAACAAAGGATATGTGCCACCAGAGCTTGCTTGCGCACAATTATTGTTGGAAGGAGGATTATCAAAAGAACAAAATGCAAGGCCAATATATACTAAGAACCCATTCAATGTTGGAAACGTGGATACGGGAAAAAACAAATATATGCGTTCTTTTCAAGATGGTGTTGATGCTTATTATGCTCTTATGACAACTAAGTATTTACCAAAAGGCAAAAAAGCAGAAGATATTATGGCTAATTTCACAAATATAATTGGAAATAGATACGCATCTAATGTCAATTATGAAAAAAAATTAGACCAGATAATTATGAATATAGCAAAAACTTAGATATTTATAGTCTAAAAGAATTATGGCACAAATAGATGTGAATAAACCTTATGAATATACGAACCAAATGGCAGGTTCGTTTAGTGGTGGTACATGGTCAGCATCTTTGGGTGATGTGCCACACCCAGTAAACTATTCAAAATCCGTACCCGGAGATCCATCAAGCGAAATGAATGTCGTTAGAGATTTATCCGCTGTGACTTTGGGTGGATTTTCAGGATTAAACAATTAAAAAAATATATAAAATGAGCAAATTGAAGCCTGTTGGCAGTGAAAAACTAAAAGGCGATGAAAAGTTAAAAAGAATACTTGAAATCGCAAGATATAAGGAAAATATTCCGCAATCAATCAATGAAACAAATAACTTGAGTTATGGCATCGAAATGTCTGACAATATGCAATATTTCATTGTTAGAGAAAAAAGTGGTTATGTAATCAAGCGCGGCATAAATGAAAGCATAGCTGATTATATTGAACCCATGAAGAATAGGCGTTATTATAGGGGTTATTCTGATGCGCTGAAGAAAATAAATCTAATCGCAAAAGAATTAAATGAGCTAAATGGCATTAAAGAAGGCATTTCCCTTTTTGGTGAGCAAAAGAAATACACCCTTAAAACACCACAACCAGCTCCTGCACCTGCTCCAGCGCCTATGCCTATGGACACCGTTCCTGATACACCTCCTCCCGTACCTTCTCCAGAATTGCCTCCAGCACCTACTGAAGAGCCAATGCCAGAAGATATGGGAATGGGCGCAGACACATCTGGTATGGAATTAGGTGGCGCGGAACTTCCAATGGAAAAACCAGAAAAACCTGCGGCAGAAGAAGGTCCAGTTACTTTTAGGACATTGCAAAAAATTGTCGGAAAACTTACCCAAAAAACAAGGATGTATGAGAATGAAGAAGGTTTAACTTCTGAGGAAATAAAATACATCCTCAATATGGTTATTTCCGCTTTGGATTTAAATAAATTAGAGGCAGAAGATAGGGAAGATATCTTGAGCAGGTTTGAGGCATCAGAAGAAATGGTCGAACCTGAAATGGGGGCTGAACTCGAACAACCAATGGACATGGAAGCACCTGAAGGTGAAGAAATGCCACCACAAGAACCAATGGAAGGGTTTTATATGGAATCAAAAATTGATAGGATTATATCAAGTTATTTTGAGCCAAGCAAAAGCGAAATTAAAAACTTATTCGAATCTGTGGAGCAAAAAAACACGGCAAAGAAGTTTAAAAATACGGATTGGAAGTTTATCGGCAAAACAAATTTGAAGAGTTTGGTGTTTGAACGTAATGGTAACAAAATTAAAATAACACCTTCTGGCAAAATTCAAATGCTCGAAGAAAAAAAACGTAAGAATGGAAAATAAGTTGATTTATGTAAATGGACTTGGATTAAATTACAAAGGGGATTATATATACGAATTTATATTCTCCGACACTCTTGATGTATGGGGCGAAGATTGGGAAAGCGAACCCGCATCCGGAAGACCAAAACCACCAGAAATAAAATATGTAACAAAAGTCTATACACTTAAAGACACTGATTTAAAATTTGAACTTGCACAAAATTCCGATTATTTCTCAATGATTGATGCATCTGATGAAGTTGTTGCATTGGCTTGGGAAATGGATTATGATGAAAATGTGCAGCGATTGGTATTCAAATTTGGAGAAACAGAAAAATCTGTTGTGGATAAGTTATACGCAAGAGATATCATGTTGCACGAAGAAAGTGGATACGTTCCAGCTAAAGTAAACCGAGAAAGAACAATCCTCTGATTATGATTTTAAATAAAAAAACAATAGCACTAATTCAAAAAGGCATAACCATAAAATCTTTGAATAGCCTTAATGAATCTCAAGTTGATAAGTTATATTCTGTATTGTTCAATGAGCAAGTTGCAACAACACCAAGAACTGGAGTTATAAATGTCAAAAAAGCGGATGCTTCACTTGGTAAAGAACTTGCAAAAGCAGGATTTAATGTAAGGCTTGAAGCTGAAACGGAGGAACAAAAGAATCCGTGGGCAATTTGCACGGCTCAGATGGGAAAAGAGTTTGGGACAACTGAAAGAAGCGAATGGAACAAAAAGCAGATGAAAAAATATGAAAGGTGCGTTAAAGATGTTAAAAAATCCTTGAAGGAGGGAAAGGAGCCCTTTCATTATTTTGTTGAAAATGAATTGGCTTTGTTTGCCGAATCAAAATTGCCCTCAACGATTAACAAAGGTGAACTACAAAAATTAATCGAAGGCTTGAAATAAATTAATCATTGAACACCCATATAAATAATTATGAAGGGAATTTTCAATTTAAGATATTATGAAACTAATTGAAATAACCAAAATAATAATAGAACAATCATTAAACGAGGAAACTTTTGACCATTTAACACTATATCGTGGGGTTGATGATGATTATCCCCACCCCACAATAAGCGATTATTCCTTTTTCGCTAAAGATAAATCATTTGCAGAAGATTATGGCGAATATATTTGGAAATGCACATTTGAACCATTGAATTTATTCATAAGCTACAAAGATTCATCAATAAAAGAATTATATGATAATGGGTTTAAATTGAGAGACGAATACATCGAAGATATGTGGGATGAAAGTGATGAATGGCAAGATATATACGATTATGACGAATATGGCGATTTTGATGATTGGGGTTTTAAATCTGCGGAACACTTAATTTCTAATCCTTATCTTGGTAGTGACACTTGGGAAATGATTGAAAACTCACATGGCGTTTTAGATTATATTTTATCAAAATATGACGGCGTAGTTTTGCTTGAGGGGGGTCAAGTTACTTATTATCTAGATACAGACAAAATAATAAATTGCGAATTGTTAACAAAAAAGTAAACTACTGGATATAATTAGTTTTTTGTTTTTATATAAAAACTGCCGAAAACCCAACCATCTTCAGTGGTTGGGATGAAAGGCAGCAAATTTAACCTTGATTTAAAATATAATTTCTTATTGTTTCTGAGGAGGCTTCACCTATTGAACAAGCAAAATATCCATCTGACCAAAAAGTTTTTTCAAGCCAAAATTGTTTGGTTAAAAAACTAGAATATAGCAACCAAATTTCTTTTGTTGATTGCTGTTTCAGTTTTTGAACAATAGATGAAATAGACAATCTTGGAATATATCTTATTAAAAGATGAACATGATTTATATCAGATTCCATGACTTCAATTTTAAAATCGGATTTTGTTGCTATATTATGTAATATTTTTTTCATATCATCGTCTAAGTCATCTACAAGCAAAGATTTTCGATATTTACAAACGAATATCAAATGTATTTTTAAACAATGTTTTGTGTGATTTGTTTTAATATAGTTTGATTTTTTTGACATTTTAATTGTTTTTTTTTGAACACAAATATAATAAAAAAATTTACAAAAAATATGTCTTTTGTAAAAAATCGATATATTTATAGATATGAAGATTATTCATAAGTCATATAAGTTTAGAATCGAACCAACGCAAGAACAAATTGTTTTGTTATCAAAACATTTTGGTGCATGTAGATTTCTGTTTAATAGATTTCTAAATGAAAGAAAAGATAAATACTTAAATGAAAAAACTTCATTGACTTATAATGATAATGCTAAAGATTTAACAAATTTAAAAAAAGAAGATGGGTTTCACTGGTTGAAAGAAATAAACTCACAATCTTTGCAATCAGCACTTAGAAATCTCGATATCGCATATAAAAACTTTTTTAATAAAAAGAGTAAGTTTCCAAAGTTTAAATCAAAGCACGATAAACAAAGTTTTAGAATACCACAAAACGTTCAGGTGAAAGATGGCAAATTAATCATTCCTAAATTTAAAGAAGGAATCAACATTAATTTACATAGAGAAATTGAAGGTGAAATATTGTTTGCCACCATAACTAAAACAACAACTGGAAAATATTATGTTAGCATAACTTGTGAAGTTAATCATAAACCATTTGATAAAACAGGATCAAAAGTAGGTATAGATACTGGCATTAAGAATCTGGCAATCCTTTCAGATGGAAAAACATATGATAACATAAAAGTTCTAAAATCAAAATTAAAGAAACTTAAATATAAGCAAAGACAATTATCAAAAAAACAAAAAGGTAGCAATAGCAGAGAAAGACAAAAAACTAAGTTAGCTTTGCTCCATGAAAAAATAGCTAACATCAGAAAAGATTATTTGCATAAAGTTTCCACGGAAATTATCAAAAACCAAGATATCATATCTGTGGAGGATTTAGCTCTTAAAAATATGGTGAAAAACCATAAATTAGCACAAGCTCTTTCTGATGTTGCTTTGGGTATGTTCTATACAATGTTGGAATATAAGGCAAACTGGAATGATAAATCATTTGTTAAAATTGACAGATTTTTTCCTTCCAGTAAAACTTGTTCTAATTGCGGATGGATATACAAAGATTTGAATCTTTCTATTAGAGAATGGACTTGCCCATGTTGCAATGAACATCATGATAGAGATTTAAACGCTAGTAAAAATATCCTCAAACAAGGGATAAACATATTGTCTGGTTATGGAACAGAGTCGGACATTAAACAAAAACAGGGGGAGGCGTTGTCATTGGGCGAGTCTATGAACCCTGAAGCCCAACCATCTTCAGTGGTTGGGTAGTTCACTACAAACCATTTTCTTTTTTCATAGCAACCCAATGAAATTATAAATTCTCTGTTTTGCAATCTCAAAATATTTAGCATCTATTTCTATTCCTATAAATTTACGGTTGTATTTTTGACAAGCCAATGCAGTTGTACCGCTACCCAAAAATGGGTCGATAATAATATAATCTTCAGGTAATATTCCTATAACATTCTCCATCACTTTTAATGGCATTTGACATGGATGTGCTGTTTTTTCAGTACTAACATTTTTTACTTGGTTTATTTCCCACCAATCATAAAGTCTCGCAGTTTTACCTTCTTCAATTCGCTTTGCAATTCTTTTATCGGTCGGATTTTTGTACTCTTGACCAACTTTTCTGAAGTCTGGTTTTACCCCAAAAAATGCAATATCACGGTGTTGTTTACCAGTGTTAGAGTTATAAACCCAACTAACCACTTTTTCTGGAAATAATCCAATATTAAAAGCATGTCGATATAGATATTCTGGATAATGAATAATCACTTGTTTATGTGTTCCAAAAATATCTGATAACCAATTATAATAATCATCTTCATCCATTTTGTCCTTATAAGAGTCGTAATGATACCCTATATTAAATGGTGGGTCACTAACAAAAATACATTTTGATAAATCAAGATTGAGTGATTGCAAAACCTCAAGGTTGTCACCATTATAAATTTGAATATTACCAACAAAAAAATGTGGATAATTATAATTTCCTGTAATTTGATTATTCACGTTGTTGTTAAAATTTATGTTATTTCTTGCAAATATATAATTTATTTTTTAAACTTCGCTTTTTTTGCTCTAATTTCTTTTCTTTCTTTTTTGTTGGGAATATGTTCCCTTGTTGATAATTCAGCTTTGATTGGTTTTATTATTTTTAACAAACTTTCCTGATGTTTATTGTTAAAATCTTTGTCCCGGCTTTGATAAACCCTCAATGTTTTTAATAGTGAAAGCAAATCAATTGTTTTGCATTTTTTGTAATCAATGTTGAAATATAACCAAAAATCTTTTTCAGACATATCCTCGTCAACGTTTTGGTTATAACTCCGAAATATAATTTCACGGCCATATTGCTCTACTTGCAATTCTTTAATTGTTTTCATTTTAATCAAATATTTTCAAAATAATAACCAATCTTTAAAATTTCAATATCATAGTTAATCTCAAACCATTTTTTGAAAGATTTTTTATTGAAATGCTCGCCCAAATTTTTAATTATATCTTCATGGGAAACATATAATGTTTTATTGGATTTATCGTATTCAAATATCATTTCCATATCATCGTTCAAAAATAGAATAAATTCTTTATCTATTCCAAATGATTTTCTCTTTTCTTCAAACAAATCTAAATCCAAATAGTTGGAATCTAACCATTTTATTGTATCGTCTTCAATTTCAGAATATTCTGTTGCTTTTGAAAGGATTTCTTTCTCGAAATTAGTTAGGTTATCAATACCAACTTTATTGATTTTGTCAAGAATTGTATCAATTGTTTTCTGTTCACTTAAAGATTCTTTTAGAATATGTCTTATCAATTCCTTAAACTTCATTTTAATCAAATTTTTGATATCTTAATATCTATATAAATAGATATTACACAAAAAATTATGACAAGAGAAGAAGTTTTAATGGAATCCGCAAAATGTATCAAGGATACCCCTTATTGCCTGAGAACATATTTGCAGACTTATGATAATACGGTTAAAAAGTTTGTGCCCTTAGATTTATTTGCCGATCAAGTAACGTTGGTTAATGACTATGAAAATTACAATGAAAATATTGCATTGAAATATCGTCAAGCGGGCGTTTCTACCGTCACCGCAGCTTGGGCTTCAAAAAGATTGGTTTTTGCAAATAGAAAAACACCAGAAAAAATATTGATAATTGCAAATAAACTGGATACCGCAGTTGAAATGGCAAATAAAATACGCTCTTTCACCGAACAATGGCCCAAGTGGGTGGGGGTTAGCTTTGCCCCAGAAAAAAATGCTGCCAGACATTTTAAGCTAACAAATGGTTGTGAAGTGAAGGCCGTTGCAACCTCAAAAGATGCCCTTAGAGGTTATACACCAACCATGCTTATATTTGATGAGGCAGCATACATTGAAGCAGATGCAGATTTTTGGGCAGCTTGTATCGCATCGCTCTCTTGTGTTCATGAAAGTTCATACATCTTCACCGATAATGGCATCATACAATTAAAGGATATTATCCAAGAAAAAGAAAAGACCGGATTTTCAAATTATGATGGTGATATAAAGATAATAAACAAAGATGGCGAGGTAACGGAAATTAATAGGACCTTTAAATCGATTAGAACGAAATCTTATAAGATTAAAACACGCTTTGGATATGAATTGATTGGTTCTTACAAGCACCCTCTATTGGTGTGGAATGATGGGGCTGAGGATTGGGTTAAAATGGAAGATTTGAAACTTGGCGATAGAATTAAGTTTCAATATAATCAAAATCTATTCGGGAAAGACCAAGAAATTAAATTTGACTTAAATAATCCGAGAGAGCAAAACAAATACACCATACCATCAAAATTATCTGATGACTTGGATTTATGTTATTTGATGGGCCTTTTTGTTGCTGAAGGAAATTATAACGGAAACACAATTGCAATAACAAACGGAGATGAAGAGATAATAGATTTCTTAAAGAATATCGGATTTAAAGAAAGCAGAAAACATCATTTCTATTTTTGCTCCTCTTATTTGATGAGATTTTTTAAGGAATACATGGGCATAGAACAAGTTAAAGCAAAAGATAAAAAAATCCCATCTTTGATATTAAGAAGCTCAAAAGATGTGGTTAAAGCCTTTCTTCAGGGATTGTTCGATGGTGATGGTTGCGCTTTTGATAGAGGAATTAAGTATACCACAACATCCAAAGAATTGGCAACCCAACTGCAAATCCTGCTTTTGAATTTTGGAATTCAATCTTTTGTTAAGTATTCCGAGCAAAAGACATCGCAAACATCTATAATATCAAATAAAAATCACATAACCAAAATATACGAGTTATTTATAAAAAAAGAATATGCTGAAAAATTTTTCAATGAAATTGGTTTTAGACTAACCAGAAAACAAGAAAGGATAACATATCACATAAATAAATTAAAGAATAGACAAACAATATATGCCACTAAAGATGAATTAAAGGCAATACTAAAAGAAAATAATATTAGTAGAACCCAATATGAAAATGAGTTCAGGTGTTTGGATGGTCTAATGAGAAAAAATAAAACCGTAATTTCAGTTTACACATTCGAAAAACTAATAGCTAAGAATTTAAAAGATAAAACCACTTTATCCATTTGGCAAGAAAGATATGATGCTATTAAAAATTATTTCTATGATGAAATAACCCACATTGAATCATTTGAAGAAGATACCTATGACTTGGAAATACCAAACGGACATTCATTTATAACCAATGGTATTATTTCCCACAATACTGGTGGGAAAATTTTAGTAATATCAACCCCAAATGGTTATGACAGAATATATTATGAAATATACGACCAAGCATTGAGAGGGATGAACGAATTCAAGATAACCGAAATGTTTTGGTATCGAGATCCAAGATATACCAAAGATTTGTACATGGTTAAAACGAATGATATTATACACTTTTTATTGAATAGAGAAGATTATTCTCAGGATTTAATTATTGATTTATCTCACATAAATTCGTATGATAGAGATAAGAAAATGATAGATGAATACATAGAAAATGGATATCAACCATGTTCTTCTTGGTTTGAAGGGATGGTTAGAAAATTGAAGTATGATAGAAGAAAGGTATCACAGGAAATTGAAGGCAGATTTCTTGGTTCTGGGGATAATGTTTTTGAAGCTGAAATATTGAGAAACATAAGCAGAAATATGCTAAGGGAGCCATCGGCAAAACTTATGGGCAATGCACTATGGGTATTTAAGGAACCAGAAAATGGTCATAGATATGTGTTGGGATGTTTAACACCGCATGAAAAAGTCATGACTGATAATGGTTTAAAAAATATTATCGATGTCACACTAAACGATAAACTAATAAATGAAAATGGCGATATTGTTAACATCATTAATAAACAAATTTATAACGTTGAAAATGAAGATACCTTTGAAATAAAAGTAGATAATACATATCGCACTACAACATTCACCAAGGAACATCCAATTCTCATTAGTAAACCAATATTAAAAAGAAATTATCAAAAAAATAATGAAAGATATTGGGATTTTGATTTTAAATACACAAAAGTCAGCGAAATAACTGTTGGAGATTGGATAAAAGTTCCAAACATATATAAGAAAAAAATTGAAATTGATTTTGACGAAAAATGGATGAATACAGATGTTAGAAAAGATTTTAAAATTGATTCACCATTATCGAATGTAAATTTTTGGTGGTTTATTGGTGTTTGGTTAGGAGATGGGTGGATACAAAACAATAATTTATCATATTCTATTCATGTTTGTTTTAACAAAAATGAAAAATATTATTTTGATAAAACATTAAAAATTATAAAAGAATTGTTTAATAGAGACGCTGTAGTAGTTGAAAAAGATAGTACATATGAAATATTTTTCAATTCAAAAGAGTTACATTGTTTCATATTAGATAATTTTGGCCAATATTCACATGGTAAAAAAATACCAGAATGGGTAAAATATTTAGGAGAAGAATATAAATTAAATTTGATTAAAGGATACTTTGATAGTGATGGTTGTTGGGTTAAAACAAATAAACGTAACCAAAATAATTCTAAAATATCATTTGTAAGTATTAATTTAGAATTATTAGAAAGTTTTCAAGATATTTTATTTTCCTTGGGCATCATTTCATCTTTAAATAAATTAAGAGATGAAAAAACACAAATAATTTGTGGGAAATTATCTAATTGTAAAAAGTGTTATAATTTAAGTTTAGCACATTATGATAGTTTATTTCTTATAAAATTATTAAATGATAAAGAAGATATAAAATTAAATAAATTTGATTTAAATGATTTCGAAGTAAAAAATAAAAGAATAATATCTTCTTGTCATTTAAGTAAAGATGAAAATTGGATTTATTTTAAAGTCAAATCGATAAAAAAATCAAGATATACTGGAAAAGTTTACAATTTTGAATGTGATACCAACACATTTATGTGTCATCATATTACAACGCATAATTGTGATGTCTCAAGAGGTGATAGTGAAGATTTTTCTTGCATTGAAATTATTGATTTCGACACCCAAGAGCAAGTATTTGAATATGTTGGGAAAGTACCACCTGATGTTCTGGCAGAAATTGCATTCAAATGGGGTATGATGTATAAAGCCTTTATTGTTGTAGATTTAACTGGTGGTATGGGTGTCGCAACTTCGAGAAAACTTCAAGAGATGGGCTACACAAACATATATTATGATAACATTGACCCAACACATAAATGGAAATATGATCCCAAGTCAAGCGACAAAATACCCGGATTGAACTTTAATAACAAAAGGGTCCAGATTATATCTTCATTTGAAGTGGCATTGAGACATAATTTCAAAGTATATTCAAGTAGATTATACAATGAAATGAATACATTTATATACATAAACGGAAGGCCAGACCACCAAAAAGGACATCACGATGATTGCATTATGGCAATTTCCATGGCTTTATTTGTTGCGGAAAAATCGTTTCAATCGCTTGAAAAGGTCACAAATCATACAAAAGCTATGGTTAATTCTTGGCAAGCACATTCAAATGAATTTACTGAAAGGGCTGATTATTTTAATCCGGTAATTCCAAAATATGATGCCAGACAAACAAAAGTGTTTCAGAATAACCCTACTATGAACGAATACATGAAGTATTCTTGGTTATTCGGTAAGCGTTAAATATTTATTAAAGAAAACATTTTAATGGAAAAAGAAAATTTGACGATTTGGCAAAGGCTGTCCAGAAATTTTGGGCCACATGGCTTGCTGAATCAAGAATATCCAACATACGAATTCGATAAAAAAGAACTGCTACGCACTCAAAACAAGCAAGAATATGAGCGTGAAAAATTGCAAGCGCAGCAGTCTAGATATTTGTCAAATCAATGGACCAAAATTGAAAATAACATGTACACCCAAGCGGTGTATTATGAACCCACAAGATTGGCAAGCGTTTACGATTTCGAATCAATGGAATTCACCCCAGAGATTTCAACTGCCTTGGATATCTACGCGGAAGAATCAACCACAACGGATGAAAATGGTGAAATCCTGCAAATTTATTCCGAATCACCGAGAATACGTTCCATATTAAAAGAACTCTTTGTTAATGTTCTGGATATAAACACCAATTTGCCGATGTGGACGAGGAACACGGCAAAGTATGGTGATAACTTTGTTTATTTAAAATTGGACCCTGAAAGGGGAATTGTTGGTTGCCAACAGTTACCAAACATAGAAATACAAAGATTGGAACCCGGTTCGTCAAATGTGAATTCACCATATATCGAGCAAAGCGAACCAGCAAAAAGTTTGATTTTTAAATGGACCGTTAAAAATATGGAGTTCCAATCTTGGGAAATTGCACATTTTAGGTTGATGGGTGATGATAGAAAACTACCTTACGGAACGTCCATGTTGGAAAAAGCGCGAAGAACATGGCGGCAACTTTTATTGGCAGAGGATGCAATGCTTATTTATAGGATTTCAAGAGCACCAGAAAGAAGGGTTTTCAAAGTATTTGTCGGCAACATGGACGACAATGATGTTGAACCATATGTTAACAGGGTTGCAAACAAATTTAAACGGGAACAAATTGCGGATTCCAAAACAGGAAATGTCGATTTGAGATATAATCAAATGGCCGTTGACCAAGATTATTTTATTCCAGTTAGAGATCCCGCATCCCCCAGCCCAATAGAAACGCTTCCGGGAGCGGCGAATTTGGGGGAGATAGCAGATATAGAATATATCCAAAGAAAACTTGTCACCGCATTAAGAATTCCAAAAGCATTTTTGGGTTTTGAAGAAGCCGTTGCTGATGGTAAAACTCTTGCATTGCAAGATATTCGTTTTGCAAGAACCATAAATCGCATCCAAAAAAGTATGCTTCAAGAACTTAATAAAATTGCGATTATACACTTATTCTTGATGGGTTTTGAAGATGAATTGACCAATTTTACCCTAACATTAAACAACCCATCAACGCAATCTGATTTGTTGAAGATTGATATATGGAAAGAAAAAATACAATTGTATAAAGAAGCTGTCGCTGACCCCGGTTCTGGTATTCAGCCTGTTTCAGCTACGTGGGCCAAAAAGCACATTTTCAATTTCAGTGATGAGGAAATTAGGGTTGATTTGCAACAACAAAGAATTGAAAGGGCTGTTGGTGAGGAATTAAAGGCCACACCTCTTGTAATAAAGAAAACGGGTATTTTCGAGAAATTGGATTCTCTATATGGTGGTTTATCTGGTGAAACACCAACCCAACAAACTGGTGTAGCACCTATGGGAGAAATGCCCCCACCTATGGGCGGGGAGACTTTTACGCCACCGCCGATGGAACCTTTGGCTGGTGAAGCACCCGCAGGAGAGGCTCTCGCTGGAGAAGCACCCCCACCAGAACAGACTGCACAAATGGAGAATTTGAAGAAAAACTTAAACTTATTGGTTGAAAGCAATATGATTAAGGGAAGCCAATACGTGGATTTAAGTCAAGGACAGATATTGTTGAAGAATATTGAGAATGAATTAAATAAAATATTGGACAAGTAAATATTTATATAAAAAAAAGCCATGGTATTTGGAGAAATAAAAACGATTATCGAATCCAACTTTATCGAAAGATATGGAAACAAATATGAGTTTAAAGAAAGCATTAAATTGTTTAAGGAGAACTTTTTAACAAATAAGGATTTATCGAGGATGTATCTATTGTATTCAGATTTGTCTACACCCAAAGGGTTGCCAGAAAGTGAGGCCAAAGAATATCTTGAGGAAGGCATTAAAAGGTTAAAATCATTAAGGGGAAAAGTTGATTTACCAAAAAATGGCGCAGGTCAAAATAACTATGTGGATATTGACAACTTGGTATATGATAATAAGATTAGCATAGAAGAAACTATAAGCAGCAGGAAAAACATTATTAGTGTATTGATGCAAAAACCTCAGATACATGAGTCAAAGTTTAATCTACCATTGTCAAGTACTGTAAAAATTGCAAATCAACAAATAAAAGAATATCTTAATGGGTTGGACGAATCTGTCAGAACCGAACTAAGTGAAATGCTAAACAAAGATGAAAATCTGTTGAGGGAAGAATTTGAGGTAATAAAGACTGAAACCATTAACAAGATAAACAAATTAATGGAAGAGCACACCGAAGATGAAGTCATTGAAAAATTGAAAATGACCTCAAAAAAGATATCGAATGATGAATTTAACAGATTAAATTATTATAAATTAAAAAACTTCAAAGATTCGTTGTGAATATAACAATTCATTTGTAAAAAAATATTATTTTTGCCACAAATAGTTTTATATAAATGAAGAGAGGCAAAAATGTTAAATTAAATGTAAGTCCATTGGTAAAATCACTATATGGCACTGTTGACCATAGTGATTTCAAATCGTTTTTTATTAATATCAGAACATGGGTATTACCGAAATCTGATTCCGAAAATTGGAAAAGTGTTGTCGGTCATTTATCAAAGAATATAAAAAATTCTGTTAGTTCCAAAATAAATAAATCAGTTCTTTATGAAAACTTTATTTTGGATGTTGATTTAAGGGCAAGTGGATTGGATAGAAATAAACGTTCTTTTATGAGCATCGAGATTACACTTTATCCAAAAGTAAAAGAAAGTTTTAAATCTCCTTTAATAAAATCGTTATCTGAATCCATAGTTCAAGATATTATTAAGGATTGTTTTTTAAATGATGCCAACTTCGATTTCTTTGTGAGCAAGAAAAATTGAAAAACAAACAAACAACCATATATTTATGAATAAAAAAAGATGTTCAAAAATAATGGTTTAAGAATATTGGAGGCACATGAGGTTGGCACTGGCATTTTGGTTGAAATGGATGCTGGATGGATAAACCCAAAAGATGCCTTAAACGAATCCATATTAAAGGAAAATAAACAAATAGATTATAGAAATCCATTTGAATTTTATGCTGTTCTCCAGAAATATGATACCGAAAATAAAAACGGAAGATGGTATCCAGAAAAAATCTTAAAAAGAGAGGCAGAAAAATACAAAAAATTAATTGAAAGGGGATTATCCACTTCTGAATTAAACCACCCAGAATCATCATTAATAGACTTAGACCGAGTTTCCCACAAAATAAATGAGGTATGGTGGGATGGTAATGTTTTGATGGGAAAAGTTCTTTTCCTTACATCACCCGGATTTCATGAAAGAGGCATTGTTAGCACAAAAGGAGACCAAGCAGCAAATTTGGTTAGACAGGGTGTCACATTGGGTATTTCCTCAAGGGGTGTTGGAACGCTCAAAAAAGTGGGAGAAAAAAATGAGGTTCAAGATGATTTTGAATTAATATGTTTTGATTTGGTACATTCACCATCAACTCCGGGTGCATATCTCTTTAACAGAAAAGAAGACAGACACTTGTATGATGAAAACATAGAAACACAGAAAGAAGAAAAATATGTGAATAGCCGTCAGCACAACAAGTCAATTGATTTGATGAAAAATTTATCAAAATATTTGGGCAAATAATTTTGACTTTCAATTTCTAATATTACCTTTGTTGCGAACAAAAAAACTTTAACAATGGATACAGAAAGATTTTTCTTAGTTAAAACGGTAATGTATGTCCCGAATGAGGAAACTGGAAAACTCAAAAAAATTACAGAGAATTTTTTGGTTTGGGGGTGGTCATGTACAGATGTTGAAGCCAAGATGGTACAAAGAAACAAAAATTTGACACTTGATTGGAAAATCATTTCTACAGTGGAATCAAAAATTTTGGAGGTGATTAATTAAAATTGCCAAACAAAGATTCAAAAATGCCCAATCGTTTTTCGGTTGGGCATTTTTATTTTGTTAAACTTTTCCTATATTGGGAATAATTTTTGGCAACCCAATTAACAACATTTTCCAAATTGTCATTCTCATATAACAACCTACCATTTTTGCCGTAAATTCCCCAACGCGCATTTTTCCCATTTAAAATGGGGATGATATTTTTTGCTGTTGAACCTTTAAAAATAACTTGATATTGCTCGTCCCCAAGATGCCAAACTCTTATCCCTGAAGCATTGAATATCACAGCATCAGCACCATATGGATAGGATTCTTCTGAATATCTATATTTTCTAAAATCTGACAACAAAAAAGCAAAGTTATAACCACCATATTGTTTGTCATAATCAGTAAAATGTGTTGTGAGACCCAGTTTGGTTAAATCGTAAGTTCCATATTTAAATCCCTCTCTCGTTATTGATTCTGCATTATCTGTAAAGTGAATTAGCCATTGATTTTTGATTATTTTAGCCGCAACAAAAAAAAACCAAGATGGATATTCTTCATCTGGAATTGGCAATTTCCAATTACTCATTTTTTCATAAAGATATTCTGCAAATGCTTTGTATATTTTTGGTTTGTTATATTCGAGCCAATTAATTAATTCAAGACTATCTTCAAACATTTAAACTTCTTCATCAGGCTCATCCACAGTTAAACTCGGTTTAGTTGTTGTTGGTTTATTAAAATCAACCTCTTCTTCATCTAAAAAATCATCAAAAAGATAGTGATATTCATGTGGCAAAGACTCCTTTTTACTTTCTATTGAAGCTGAAAGATAATGATAAAGGTCTATTACATCTCTTATCAAATATTCATTCAATATTTTATGTTCATTTAAATATTTTTTGATGATTTTTTTAAGATTCATAACAAATATTTTTAAAAATAAATAGCGAAGATATCTTTTTAAACCCTTTTTATTCAGTTTTTTGCGCGAAAAATGTTTTTTTTCACAAATCACTATATTTATCTGTAAAATTAAAACTAATGAGTAAAGAGAATCTTGTGGAAAAGGCAATGCTTGAGATGCAAAAAATCGAAGAGCTTATTGCTGAAAATGCAAAAGGAATACTTTCTTCTACAATGAAGGATGAAATCAACGCATTGGTAAAAGAGTCTCTCATGTCCGAGCAAGTTGACGATGAAGATATAGAAACACCAGAAATGGATGAACCAGAAATGGAGGATTCTGAATTGGAAACAGATATGGATATGGAGCCTGATGTTGATATGGGGGATGAAATGGACATCGAAGATGAGATGGAAGATGAAACAGAAGATGTTTTGGATTTGACTGACATGGATGATGAATCATTGTTGACAGTATTCAAGGCAATGAGTGAAGATGATGGAATCATTGTATCAAAAGATGCAAGTGACATCCATCTAAAAGATGAAAATTCAGATGTGGAATATTTGATTAAATTGAAAGAATCTATAATTAAAGAAACCACAAAAAATAAAAGGCGTTTGGTTGAAGGTTTAAGCGAAAAAGGAATTAAAAAAATCGCAGAAATGTGCGAAAAACATGGGACTCGCGAAACGGCAAAAAAATTGATTGATATTTGCTTGGCCAATAAAGTAGGTTTAACATCAAGTGACCTTTCTGATAGCGCAACTTTTGCAAATGGACTTGATGAGATAGAGGATATGCTATCCACCGAAGATTATGCGGCAGCATTTGATTACGCCAAAGATGTTGCAACCGAAATGCTTGCCGATGAAGGTTATGATGAAGACATGTTTGAAGAAGCCTATGAAATGGATGAGGAAGATATGGACCCCAGATCAGAAGATGAGCAAAGCGGATATAACGCTATGTTTGGTGATGAAGGGGACGAAGATGAAGAAGGTGAAGAAGATTTTGAGATTGAAGATGATGATGATGAAACAATATATGAAATAGAAATGGACGAAGAAGAGGACGAAATGGATGAGTCCTATGATATGGATGAAGAAGAAGACGAAGATGACGAAGAAGAGGAGGACGAAATGGATGAGTCCTATGATATGGAAGAAGCCATGGATGAAATGGACATGGACGAAATGGATATGGATGAGGCAATAAACGAAATCTTGAAAAAAGGTTTGAGCGAATCCAAAATGAAACCAAAAGGTGTTGGCATGGGCAAACCTTCCAAGTTCAAATTCAAACCAAAACCAAATCAAGATAAAGGTTTTGATGAGAAAATGAAAGAAGGACCAAAAACCAAAGGCACCGGAAAGCCAAAATTTGAATACAAAGATGGCAAGAACACGGACGGAAAAATGAAAAAAGTTCACCCAAAAGGTGAAAAGAAAGAAACAAAAGAGGCCGCAAAGACCTACGGTTTTGGTTCAAAAGAAGGAAGGGGTTTGCGCAAAGGCGTTACACCAAACAGAAACAAGGTTTACGAAGCCGAAATTCTTGACCTCAGAGAGAAAAACGAAGAATACCGCAAGGCATTGAACCTTTTCAGAGAAAAGATTAATGAGGTAGCCGTATTCAACTCAAACTTGGCTTATGCAACCAGACTGTTCACAGAACATTCAACAACCAAAAAAGAAAAAATAAACATTTTACGCAGGTTCGATGATGTTCAATCTTTAAAGGAAAGTAAAACGCTTTACAACTCCATAAAGAAAGAACTCAACGAAAGCGAAGGCAAGCAAATTACAGAATCAATAGCACCAAAAATTAATAACACGGCATCTACTGGTTCTGCGGTTAATCTTATCGAATCCACAACTTACGAGAACCCACAGTTCTTGAGGATGAAGGATTTGATGAACAAATTGACCAAAAAGTAAACAAAATTTTTAAAATAGAAAAAATGGGAGCATTACTCGAATCTGGACTCGTTGGTAACATCGGCCTAAAACATTTGAAGGTTATCAGGGAGGACACTATTAACAAATGGGATAAACTTGGTTTTCTTGAAGGCTTGGATGGCCACAAAAAAGAAAACATGGCGCAGCTCTATGAGAACCAAGCGTCTTTCTTAATCAATGAAGCAACTACCACGTCGGATACTGGTGCATTTGAAACTGTTGTATTCCCCATCGTGCGTAGAGTATTCTCGAAACTTTTGGCAAACGATATCGTATCCGTTCAGGCAATGAACTTGCCTATTGGTAAACTTTTCTTCTTTGTGCCTAACATTCAGGGATACGACGCAAATGGTCAACACTATAAGCCGTTTGGCGCACCCGATGGTGGTCCAGCAACTCCTAACGCGGGTTATGATTATGATACCACTAAGAGCTTGTATGACCGTTTTTATGAAGGTAACGAACCCGGATTGGATCCTGCTGGTTTGTTCGATTATTCAAAAGGTCAATTCTCAGCAATCACTGCTACGGTAAGTACGGCTGTATGGTCAACTACCGATGCCGATTTGGTTGTATCTGGTTACGGTGCTGGCAACTATCGCAAGGTGTTGGTTATTATGTCTGGTTTCTCTAATAGCGGTGCTGGTAAACTTATTGGCCCTGATGGTCACCCAATCGATAATGAATCTTTCCTTTCAGATTTGACAATCACGCCAAAAACTACTGCTGGTGGCGCATTCTCTGGTCTTACTAACGCACCAGTCCTCTTCAGGGTTGTTACGCAAAAGTATGGCAAAGGTATTGTCCAGTACGGCACAAGCACCACGCAAACATTCCCTAACGATAAAACTGGTGGCGGCACATTCGATAACATTTGCGACGCAAATGGCAAAATTTATCTTGAACTTGACTTGCAAGTGCCCGCAACCGTTTCCGATGGTTCAATCGATGGTTACACAGGGTTTACGACCACGATTGCTGGTACTGCCGCCACAGACTTCACCGCCACTTATCGCATCTACAAAGAACTCGAATTCGAAGATAGGCTCGGTGAAGTTTCTTTCGACCTTCAGTCCGTTACGGTATCTGTTACCGAAAGGAAACTCCGCGCACAATGGTCGCCCGAAATGGCACAAGACGTTGCGGCTTTCCAAAACATCGACGCCGAAGCAGAATTGACCGCATTGCTCTCCGAGCAAATCGCAGCCGAAATTGACCGCGAAATCTTGCGTGACTTGCGCAAAGGCGCAGCTTGGACTTTGCGTTGGGATTACAACGGATGGAAGCGTTTGGGTTCAAATGCAGTTCCCTATACTCAAAAGGACTGGAACCAAACCCTTATCACCGCTATCAACCAATTGTCAGCACAAATCCACAAATCCACACTTCGCGGTGGTGCAAACTGGATTGTCGTTTCTTCGGAAATTAGCGCAATCTTTGATGACCTCGAATACTTCCACGTATCAAACGCATCTCCAGAACAAGACCAGTATAACATGGGTATCGAAAGAGTAGGTACTCTCGCTGGCCGTTACCAAGTATATCGCGACCCATACTTCCCACCTAACACCTTGCTGTTGGGCCATAAGGGTACGAGCTTGCTTGACACGGGTTACATCTACGCACCGTATGTGCCATTGCAACTTACACCTACGATGTATAACCCATTCAATTTCACACCTATTAAGGGGATAATGACACGGTATGCTAAACGAATCGTGAACAACCGCTTCTATGGAAAAATTACTGTAGATGGTGTTCGTACATTCGATTTGAGGGAACTTCGATAGTAAAATTATTGTTAATCGATTATTTATTTTTGGAGGGGAACATTTTGTTCCCCTTTTTTGTTTTAGAATAGTTGTATATTTGTAAAATTTTTTAGAAATGAAAAAAATAGAGTTTACGCCAGAACAAGTAGTCGAAATTATAAAAATATACACTGAAGGTAGTGATGGGATGAGACCAATAGCAAAAAAATTTGGAGTTACCAAGCATATCATTAAAAGAGTTTTAGAAGAAAATAACGTAAAAATATACAATCATGGCCAAAGATTTAAGGGAGGTAAAGCCGAGGTCCATAAAAGATACCGCCAAAAAAATAAAGAAAAATTACAAGAAAACCACAGAAACTGGTCCGAAAAAAATAAAGAACGTTTAAAGGAATATCAAAAAAAATGGAGAGAAGAAAATAAAGAACATATTAGAAAATATAAAAGAGAACAAATAAAAAAACTTTTAGCAGAAAATCCAAAATACAGAATCTCACAAAGATATAGAAACTCCATTATTGCTTCCCTCAACGGAAAAAGGGTTTCATCTGTTTTTCAATGGATTGGTTATTCATTGGATGAATTAATGAATCATTTGGAAACGTTATTTTCTGATGGTATGAGTTGGAATAATTATGGTGAGTGGCATATTGACCATATTATTCCAATATCAAAATTTAATTTCGTGAGCACTGATTGCGAGGGATTCAGGGAATGTTGGGATTTAACAAATTTGCAGCCCATGTGGGCAAAGGATAATTATTCCAAAAACAATAGAATAATTGCGCATCAATATAAGGTTCGGAAAGAAAAAGAGAAAGATAGTTTATCTTTTTATATAGGAAAAATTTCTTTAAAAAAGACAAAGGTAGAAATCATAGATAGGGAAACTTGTGAAAAAATTGTGAATGAGTACGAATGGCTTAGATATATGCCCAAAGAAACCAACTTGCATTTTGGCATATATTTTAAAACTGGCAATGATTATCATTTGGGTGGGGTGGTCGCATATGAACCCGAATTCGAGGATAATTTTAACTACTCGGATAAAATAATAAAACTAAGTAGAGGTGCATGTTTGTGGTGGACACCCAAAAATACTGCATCATATTTCATTACGAGAACTTTAGAATGGTTGAAGGAAAATACCAACTATAAGGTGGTAAATGCAACTGTTAATCCATCTGCTGGTGAACTTGGAATAATATATCAAGCCTTAAATTGGCATTACATTGGTTCATTTGATGGAAATGGGAGGGTAAGGTACGGTTATAAAATAGATAATAAGATATATGAACAAAGGCATATCAATGATATGATTGGATGTACAGATAAGGAAAACGTTATGAAGCACTTTCCTGATGCACAAATGATTAATTTGGGTGGTGGGAATAGATATTTCAAATTTATCGGCGATAAGCGTGAAAATAGGGAAATGATGAAATCTATTAAGCATTTAATAAAACCCTATCCCCAAAAGTAAAATGGGGGCATTAAGCCCCCTTATCGTTTATCACCATTTCGAATTTAAGATTTCCACAATCCCAGATTATATCATACCCATTCTCCAGCATTATTTCTCTTTCCGTTTTATTCACATCAAAACCATTCTTAACGAGAATGCTTTTTCGGTAATTGAATCTGTTTTCCCTTTTTTTATATTTTAGCATATAATGATAGTTTGGTTTTGTATGTGCAACAAAATTAAAACCAACTTTTCCATAAAATGAATCTTCCGGGCAGGGAGTCCAGTTTTTATCGCTATAAGTGATTATTTTTTTTGGATTGTTGGTTTTGATGAAGTATTTCAATAATTTTGAAAATCCCCCGACCACGTTTTTGCCGCAAAATCTATATAGTTCCCAGATGGATGGGTCTGAATTTTTGTTGCCCATATTGAGTCTTAGTTGACCAAATGTGGCAATGCTAACCAATTTTTTTTCATAAATTAATCCATAAGCAATTTTTGATTTGTCATTTCCTTGTAGGTGATGGGAATTCAAAAATTCCGATTTTTCTTTTTTAGAAACCTCTCTCACCTCACATTTTCTGGCGAATATTCTTGTTTCAGATAATCCAAATATGTGTCTAATTCTATTTTTGATAATTTCCTTTTTGGATTCCCACTCATCTGAAAATATGTGGATTAAGCGAATACCCTTTCTTGCGCACATTTTGCTTTTATCGAGATGATAATTTTTCCCTTTTCCTTGCTTTTCTGAGTGCCAGAACAAGCCATTATATTCGAAGGCAATGTTATATTTCATTGAAAGAATATCAAGTTCAACACCATTTAAAAGTTTTTTATCACAAGGGATTACTTCGCTATCAAATGTTTGAATGAATTCAAAAAGTTCAATTTCACCTTTGCTCCTATATTGAACATCTGCATCTGAATTTTGAATATTAAGCAACATAGTTTCTCTAAAATTATCTGACGTAACTGGGTTATTTGGATATAATGATTTGTATGTTTCCAGATTGATATTGTGTTTTGTTAAATGAGTTTCCGTTATATATATCATTTTTTGATTGCAGATTTGGCAGGTAACATATGATTTTTCATCATTTTCGAACATCAGTTCCTTTTCGGCAACGATGATATGTTTATCAAAAAGATGTTTGAGATTTTCGTTCTGATTAACAAATTCATATATGGTTCCATGTGCTTTTTCTACATGTTTTGTGATTGCTCCAGTTTTGTTGGTGATATCCGTTGTTCTCCATTCGCATTGTGGGCAATTGAACAATTCTTTTTCTTGCTTATCCTCAACGGAGAAATATTGCATATGCCAATAGTTTCCTGTTGTTTTCAAAAACATGGAACGTTTGAACTTGGTCGGAATTTCGATATGCGGTTGGCAGGAGGATAGATGAATCATTAATGCACCACTCTTGTTATGTGGATCATTGAATGATTTTTGGCAACAATTGCATGTCACATTTTTGTTATCCAAAAAGGTTAAATCGAAATCAATTATTTTGTGTTTCTGCTGACCACCTTTTTTTCTGATTTCCATGTTGTTGTTTGTTAATGTGGTTTTAATTTTCTTTTTGCCAACCTTATATTCGGAGCATAGTTGCAATATGGAATATCCATTTTCATATTTGGTTATTATATCATTTATGATGTTACCATCCATTATGTTTTAAAGTTTTGTGCAAACATAATCAAATAATGTGGATATTTATAAAAAAAAAATTGTTATAGTGAACTTAAAAAAAATCATTAAAGAAAAGCTTCGTGAAAGTACGACCAATAAAGTTTTTGAAGGTTTGATAACCGAAAAATTGGCAAATGTGGATGATGATGTTGATTTGCTTTATGATTTATATTTTAAAAAAGTAATTGATGAATTATCAAAAACCAAAATAATTAACCTAGAAATATATAATTTTTTAAAAAAAACAGAAACTTCAGACACATCAATCCTTAAATCAGAAGAATCTAAATTGGCCCATGAAATAAATCCCTGCAAAATATTAACAAATGTTGGATTGAATGGATATAACCCAATTGACAAAAAAATATATATTTCCATTAACGATAATGCCCTCAATTATGCTATGGGATATAGAGGAGATTTGGAGTTGGCCAAAAATGAATTACCATATAAAAACCAACAAAATAGTTTTTCAAAAGAATTTACCGAAGAAAAAATAAAGGGCAGCATTCATCATGAACTTGCACATTGGCTTGATGACACCTTCAATAAAGAACATATTAAATATAAAATCACAAAAACACCAGAAATACTTAAGGATGTCTCTATTAATGCAACCAAACATGAAATTCATGGACAAATGCACAATATTAAGCAACTCCACAACAAATATAAAGAAATTTGGAATGATTTAACATTTAAAGATTTAATTGCTATGAGCCCATCTTTAAATAATATTTATCGCACATTGCCAAAAGATATAAAAACCCAGTGGCTAAAAGATTTGAAAAAAAGAATGCACAGGGAAAATTTGTTGGGGAAAAGAATGATTAATTAAAAAATATTATCATGAACTTAAAAAAAATAATTAAGGAAAAGCTGCGTGAAAGTACGAGCAATAAAGTTTTTGAAGGTTTGATAACCGAAAAATTGGCAAATGTGGATGATGATGTTGATTTGCTTTATGATTTATATTTTAAAAAAGGAATTGATAAGATATCAAAATCCAAAATAATCGACCCACAAACGTATAAATTTTTTAAAAAAAGAAATATTTCCGATACATCAATCCTTAAAACAGAGGATTGTAAATTGGCACATGAGTTAAATCCTTGCAAAATATTAACAAATGTTGATTCGAATTCATATAATCCAATCGACAAAGAAATCCGAATTTCCATTCATGATCAAGCACTCGATTATGCTATGGAATATGATGGAAATTTGGACTTGGCTCGAAACACGTTATTACCATATAGGAATAAAAGAAGTGCTTTTTTACAAGAATTTACCGAAGAAAAAATAAAAGGTAGCATTCATCACGAACTAGCTCATTGGCTTGATGACACATTCAACAAAGAACATCTTAAATATAAAATCACAAAAAAACCAGAAATATTAAAGAATTTTGATATTAATGCAAGCAAACATGAAATTCATGCACAAATGCACAATATCAAGCAAATTTACAACAAATATAAAGAAATCTGGGATGGTTTAACATTTTATGATTTACTTACTATGAACCCATCTTTAAACACTACTTATCACCGATTGTCAAAAGATATAAAAACCCAGTGGCTAAAAGATTTGAAAAAAAGAATGCACAGGGAAAATTTGTTGGGAAAAAGAATGATTAATTAAAAAATATTTATAAAAAAAATCACATGATAACCAAGAGAGAACTCATTAATGAAGTAACATCCACATATAGCGATGGTAGATTTTATTCTAAATTGACATTTGCACCAATGAAGTGGGAAAAGAAAAATTTATCACCATTCGAAATTCCCGTTCAAGAATATTCCAATGCCGAACTTGCACATGATGAAATGGATGGGGAGTTATCAGTTTCAAAAGAAAAAGCACAATCAATAGAAAAGAAAACGGAACAATTATCAAATAAAATGAAAGAACTTAGGGAACAAGAATCTTTAACGAAAAAGGATATTGAAAATCTTGTTAAAGAAATTATAAATGAGGATTTAAGGGTGTGGTTTGGAACAAAGAAAAAGCCAAAAGGTAGTTCCCAACCAAAAGGTCCGTGGGTTAATATATGTCGCAAAGATGAAAATGGTAAACACCCACCTTGTGGTAGAAAAAAAGCCGAGGATAAGGCTTACCCAAAATGCCGTGCGGCTGGTGTCGCATCAAAAATGAGCGATGCTCAGAAAAAGGCTGCTTGCCAACAAAAAAGGAGAGCCGAAAAAACGCATAACAAATCCGGAAAGGGAAATAAACCAAAAATGGTCAGCCACAAAAAGTAAATTAATTTATGAAGCCTTTTTTATATTTTAGAATCTATGTCAAAAGAAATGAGAAGTGAAATAAACAAAATTTTAATTTTTGAGAAATTTTTAAATGAAAATATTAATTTATCAAAATTAAAAAATTATCTATATGACTATTTTGATTTAAATAATTTAATAGAGCCAGCGACAATTCCAATTAAAAAAAATTATGTTAGACTATATCATCAAACAGATTTAGAACATTTTGAAAAAATTAAAAATGAAGGAAAGATTTCAATTGAGAAATCAAAAGGTAGTCTTTTTAATGAACCTGTTATTATTTGGGGGCAGATAGTAAAAAATACCAATGATAGTGGTTTTTATGGATCACCTAAAAAAAGGTTCACTATTGAATATCAAGTACCAGAAAAAGAAGTTGATAAAGGAAATGGTGGCATTAGTAGAGATGTTACTTCTGATGAAATAATTGCTTATCACGATCCAAGATTATTTAATATTAAATCGATTGTTGATGATTATGATTATCTAAACAACATAGTTGAAAATTTAAATTTTTTTATGGAATTTAAAAATGATGATGAAACTTCAGATGAACATGCTTATTATCTAATCGCCGATGCAGTAAAAAACATGAGAATTAATGAAATTTCAAAAACAATTAATTCATGAATATATTAATAACAGAGGAACAACTAAAGGTTATAATTAGGGAAGGGAGATATTCAAATCCACTGTTTTTTAAATTGGCTAGTGATTTATTTGACGAGTTTTTTAATCACATAAAAAATCCATTAGAAAAAAATAATTTTGAAGAATTAATAAAGACTGTTGCAGAAAACCCAGAAATTACGCCTAATGAGTTTAAAAATAAAGAATTGCAAACACGTTATCTTTTTAAAATAGATAATGTTATTAAAAAAAATGGTTTAGAAAAATATAAAACACTAATAAATAAAGACAATAAAATATTAATTGATTTTATTACTCAAATATATAATAATAAATTAATAGGTTATTTCATTATTGATTTGGGCGTTAAAAAAACAAAAGATGCGGACGTATATAATCGTTTTGATGAAGATAAATTGTATTATTTTAGAATTTCATTATATCGAAATTCTTTTCTGAGCTATGAATTAAAAAACAAGTTAAATAGTGATGATTCTGAAATTTTACAAATTATATTAGATTTAAAAAACAAATTAGTTGCCATAATTACGCATGAATTACAACACGCATATGATTCTTTCAATGCAAGGGAGTCTATGGAAGATGATAAAATTATTAAATCTCATAAAGACTTTAAAAATTTCTATAATAGAGTGTTGATAAATGATTTATCAAAAATTAAATTTTATAATGACTCCAAAAAAGACAAAGAAATAATAAAACTGATTAAATATTATTTTGAAAAACGTGAAATATGGGCCAGAATTCAACAATTTTTCAATTCCATGAATTTGGAAAACCCAGAACAGTTAATTTTCTTCTACAAAGAAAGAATTTCTGGTAGTAATGTAATACATTATTGGGCTAAAAGATTTGTTGAAAGTGTCCTTATGGACGTAATAAACAAATTAAAATTGGATAAAAAAATTGAAATTCCAATCGATAAATTTAAACGCTATCTCTATAAGATTTTTTACCAAATGTTGAGCTATAAAGTGCAACTTTTAATTGATGATATGAAAAAGTAATATTCAACTATTTTTATGTGCCTTATAGGGTATAATTTTGTCTAAATTTTTATTAACAGTCTCCTACCCCAACGGGTTCAATATATAATCATTCATAAGGTTCAACAAAATCATCATAATATTTTTGCAATTGCCTTTCAGTTTCAAAATATTTTATATTTTCTGGGGTATAGTTTACCATTTCCCTACCTTTAACTACCAAACCATCATATCCAAGTTTTAACATTTCCTTGTCCATGCTAGTGTTTTTCTGAAAAAAGGCTGGGGAATATTCATGACCATGTTCCTTACAAAAATTATCAATTAATTTGTGACTGAATATTTCAGCATCATTTCTATATTGGAAAACTTTTGGGTTTTTGGGTTTTGCGTTGAGGACAAAATAAACTTGCCCATATTGTCTTGCCAATTCTTTATTACTTAAAAAAGCAGTATATAGTCCTTTACCAAAACTACCATAGTTTTCATTCGCTCTTCCATATTCTCTCATTCCACGCAAAGTTACGTTCTTCCTCTTCCAAGTGGAATAGCCATCCATTGCTTCATGGATATATTGCTTTAGTTCTTTGATTGAAATTACATTTGTTTGCATAGCTATTAAAATAAAATATTTTCAAAAAAATTATCATCCGCGTGTTTTATTGCTTCGTGAATAGCGATAAAATCTTCTTCCATTTTTGAATCGAAGTAATTACAAATATTGTTATATAATTTTAGACTATCGATAAAACACCTTTTTGACGTTGAACCTTTACATATTGTAATCAACCTATGCTCAATCAAAATGTAAGCCCCGTAGGTTGACCAAACAATTGCCCTTTCACCATTATTGGGTGAATATATTAACTTCGATTGTGGGTCATTTATGGCCGAAATAACCACATTGTGGCATGTGTTGTCCCTGTTAGATGGTTCCCTTATATCTAAAACTTGTTCTTTCACAAAAGAAGGTACTTTGTTAAATAGAAAATCTTTAAAGTAGTCGGTTAATTTTTCTTTCATATTAAGATTTTGTTTTCCATTTTCCGCCCATGGATTTGTATCTTTTTGCTGCTGCTCCGTTACAGTATGCACTTGGACAGACTTTATATCGTCTCTTTGCCCACGCCAGCGCGTTTTGCCATAATGCCGGATTAGTTGGAACGTTCTTCTTTTTTCCCTCATTAAGATTTGAATTTTCTTCTGTTTCATTCATTATAAAATCAAATACCTGATCCATATTTTCTTTGGCAACGGCGATATGGTCTTGAGCCCAATCATGCCCATCATTCAATATCATCTCAAGTTGTTCTCTTGGAAATTCCAATAACAATTCACATTGCCTTTTTAATTGCTCCAAATTGGAAAAGAACATATATCTATCCTCTTTCTGTTCCATAAAAAGTTTAATCTTCTCCTTTATGGATTCTTTTATCGGAGGGTTAACATATCCACCTTTGTCCAACGATGAAAATTGTTGCAGTTTCTCAAAATAATCCTCTTGCATAAGCCTTTCCCTTTTTGCTGGTCTCATATCTTCCATATTTTTAACTCTCATGTGATTTAGAACAATATTGTAAACCATTTCTGAATTACCACCAATACTTTCAATCCAATCGGCATATTTCTTAACATATTCTGCGGATTGTTTTTCGTGTCCATGTGCTGCTGGAAGTCCACTTTTTGGGTTTATTTCATAAGTAAGATATTTTCCCAAATCATGAAAAAACGCAGACAGAATAATATCCATGTCATCTGGATATTCATTAATCGCCCTTTGGGTTACAACCATGATATGTTTCATCACGTTTCCTTCTGGGTGCTTATCAAGTCGTTGTGGGATTGCTTTATTTGCGAAGAATATGAATCTTAATTCTTCTGGAACACTGTTTATCAAGTCTTTTAATCGCGTTCTTCTCATTTTTGGTTCACAATTTGAAATGTTATTACTTTTTTATAAGTATCTCTTTGTCCGTTGATATTAACTTTAACATCAATATAGTATTGGTTTGGTATTTTATCTCTGGTATCGAACATAAAATAAAACCCATCAGGAGTTCTGTTTATTTGTGTATAATCTTGAACAATAACTTCGGCGTTTCCTTCTTTAACATACACTCTATAAAAAGGATTAATATTTTTAAGCACTTCATTTGTAGTATATGCTTTTTTAATAATAACCCCAATTTTTCTAATATCAGTGTTTATTATTTTTTCATTCTGTAAAATTCCGTAAATATCGAATCCGAAGTTAAAAGCATCTGATGTGTTTATGCCTATTGTATATCTATTATTATATGACTCTAATATAAATTGATTTTCAGTATTTGGCAAAGATACATCATTTATTTTTATATTACTCCATATATCGGTAAATACACAAGGAATTGTATATGTATAAAATGTATTTGGTGTTGTTACCTTATAAACACCCTTAGTTACCGTACAGGCAGTTAAAGATGTGCATCCAGATACTATTGCGTCGTTGTTGTCATATATTGTTACAACTGGGTTCTCATCCAAATTTATAAAATCACCATCACCATAAACATACAAATATAAATTATTTTCTCTATATGTTGTAAAGTTATGCCTATCGTCCAATATTAGGTCATTGTATGTTGTTTCAAGATATGGCTCATAAAAGGTTTGAGTGTGCCTAGTAAAAAATCCTACGCTATATGTTTCACCTAAGTTTGTTAAGTTTTCGACTTGAGGATAAAATGCAATTCCCCAGCCTGTTGTTCCAGTTGTTCCTCCGGTTAATATTGCGTTTATTTCGTTTGTCATATCAAAGTTAATATCCTCATCACCAAATTCGAAATGTTGAGTATCAACTATTGTTAACGCCGAAAAATTAACATTTGTTTCAGAAGATTGATTTTTATTATCGTATAAACCATTTGTTGTCCACCCACTTATCGTTGTGGCATTAAACCAATTTGATGGTCTATCCGAAAATGCTTTGTCCGTATTTAGGTTTGTCTCAAAATAATCATACCCAACACCCTCATCCCATTGTTGATTATTTGGTATCCTGAATAATATCAAATCAAAAGAGGATGCTCTTCTTCTTCCAGAGCTTGTTTTAGTGTTTAATAATTCCTTGTCAAAGGATGATGTGTTTTTTATTTTAAGGTAGTGTTTTATATCTGTGGTACATCCCGTCGATATTGTTTTATCTTCAAATTTTGATTTTAAATCATCAATGTTGATATCAAAAATAAATCTACTAAAACCATTACCAAAATATAATTCGGTTACAGGATTTCTACCAGTATTAGCCTCTGAATTATATAAAATGGTATTATTCCTACTAAAATATGAAAAGTGGGTGGACATTCGTTTTTGTAATAAATATTTAATTTATTCGAATATTCTTGTTTAGTATTTTATTGACAGCATTTGAAAACTCTTGAATTAACTTTTCAGTTGTCATACCATCTTCGGTAACAGGAACAGGTGGAAGTCCCGGATATGCGTGAGTGTGGCTTATTAAAAACCTTATTATCAAATTAATAAGCTCCAATAATTCCTCACCTCTGACCATAGAAGATGTTTTATTTTTTATTTCACCCTCAAACTTATCAGAATCAATGCCATAAATAGTATTTTCCAAATTTATACTCCCTTTTTGTGGTATGCTGGATTTATGTGATAACAAATAAATATCATCCGATCCTATCGCAGCATATGTTTTAGGCTGACTATTGAAAGTTTTTCTTCTTACTTCGCTTTTTTTAATTGAAATAGGCGATCCAATTTTATTAATCTCATATATTAAACCATAGCCACCATTGTTGGATGGAAATAATTTAATGCTGTTATATACCTTAATTAAATTAGCCCTCGCATTTATGTTTATATTTTCAGTAGAAGTCATTATATCATAAATCATGGGCGATGGCCTGAAGAAAATTGGAAATTTATCGTCACTGTCAAATAAAACCTCGCCTGTTGATAATTTATTTTTATTGTTGCAATCAAGTATGAAATTGTTTATAAATAAAATTGCGTTATTAAGTGTTAAATTATTGAAATCCAATTTCAACCTTATTTTTTTTATGTCCTCTAAATCACTCGAAACATTTATTACATTGCTCGCAACTTTTGAGTTTTGCTTTAATTCATATAAGTAAACCGAACCATGAAAAATATCTTGTGTGTTCTCAGGATTCGTTATATTCCACTCTATTAGATATTTTGTGTTTAATATATTTTCTTTTATGTCAAGTATATTTTCTTTAGGTAAATCTTCAGTACTTCCGTTAAATAAAGAAAGTTGGACAAATGCCCTGTTTTTATTTGCAACCGGAAGTTTGTTTTTAGAAAAATTACCTTTTATTTTTCCAGACCTAATAATTACATCATTTTCTTTTATAACAACATCAGATGAACCCCTACCCATTAAAGCGTTATCTCCGGGTTCAGGAAAAACACCAAAAGTCTTAGATGGCTCTCTATGTGTACCATCAATATTTTTTATCGGGACGCCAGACTGATATCTTTTTCCTGTTCCAGTGTATTTTTGAGCTTGCACATAATAATCGAAAGGAGCAAGCATGGGAGATGTTAAATTCGGCTGTATATAATATTGATTATCAAATTTATATTCTTTATTAAAAAATATTACTTGAACAAGTTCATCTCTTTTGGGTATTGCTGTTATATAATATGGCAAAAGACATTGAAAAACAAAAGGGTCTCTGTCTCCCCACTTATCTTTTTCTTCGTTAAATGGTGGGTCGCTTATACTTCTTATTATTGAATCGTAATCATATGTGAGTATTCTTGCCCTTATTCGATTCAACATCATTGGGTCTTCGCTATCTAAAACTACCGCAGGTTCAAATATTTTATTATCTCGCTCCATTTGTTCTATTATCGTACTCTTTTAAAGTTGTATTATATATATTTTCTATATCATCTAGATATTGAGATAAACTCAAAATAGTGTTTTTAACAATTTCAAATTCTGTTGATGTTACGTCTAATATAAGCGCCAAATCTTTGTTTGGTAATTCTTTTAGAATTTTCACATCTTCTTTTATTTTATCAAAATATTGCCTTGTCATATTTTTTTAGCCCTTATTACGAACGGAACCGATGGGTCCAAAATCCCAACAACTTTTCCATTTTCAGATTCTTCTTTATCAGCACCGATTTGGGATGCTAAAGTAAATTGCAACATCAAATTAGGAGACCCATCTGGCAATGGCCCAGTTGGGATTCCCAATTTTTGCATTTCTTCAATTATGTTTATAGCGGATCTTTCAGGCGAAAATCCCGGCAGATATTGCGTGAGTGGCAATAAAACAGATGGTATAGGGTCTGTTGCGCCACTATTAAGTGATATTGTGTTTACTAAATTTAAGATATGTTGTAAATCATCAATCAAAGACTTACACTTTCGATAATCAAAAATTAAATTAGCAATGGCTATCAATATATTAGATAGCTTCAATATTATTTGATATTTTTTATTCGTTTTGTTTTTAAAAACTTCACTAACTATCGGCCTTATAAGATTTATAATATCTTTTTTGAGTATATCGTATAAAGTCCTAAGATATAACGCACCTATTTTTGATACTATTTCTATAGAAAACTTTTTGAACTTAAAAACAAAATCCATAGAATCATTAACAAAATTATTTACTTGTCCGTTAATATCGTTGAAATTTTTAACAACTTGATTTGAGTCATTTAAAATTGATTCGGCATTTTCGCTCGCCGTGATTTCCACATTTTTTAAAATGGCAAATACGGGCAGCAGCACTTTAGGAGACAATACCATAGATGATACCGTTAATGGTATTTTTTTTATTGTTTTGGTATCAAAACTTAATTTCAAGGCTAAAGTATCGGGGAAAATTCCCTCCCAATTTTGATTATATGATATGCTATTAATTATGTCATCTATTTTATTTATTTGTTCTTCAACTGTGGCATTATCAATATTGTCTTTATATGATAATATAGTATTGACTATATTAGCTGCGTCAATAGGTAATTTAACGTTTTCACAATCTTCAAGTTCTATTATACTGTTTTGTATGTTTGATATAGCATCATCTATTGTGCGTAAATCGATTTCTGTTAACTCAAACAAACTATCATCAAAATCATCTAATTCCGATATTTTAGAAGTTCCGCTCACATCAACTTCTTCTCTATTATCAAAACAAAGCCCAAGTATTCTTTGGAGAATTATTGAAAATTTATTTTTCGTTCTCAATTCACCGTAACCAAGTTTTGCGGTAACATCAATTAATCCCAATAAAGTATTAAGTAATTGAGCTAAAAAATCTGATGAATCGTATATTTTAATAGTATCAAAATAGTCAAAAACAAAATCGGATATTTTATTGCCCCCCTCCCTATTAATTAAGGTTATTGAAATATAATCCTCATTATTTTTCTTAACGAAAGAAAAGTCAAACAATGGTTGTCCGGATTTTCCTCGATACACATCACCGTATTCCGTAAAATAAGATTTATTTTCATTTTCAATCCTATTTCTCAATTCTTTATTAAAAGGAAATGGCTTTGTGCCACCATAAGCAGAATATTCATTACTTAATGAAGGCTCTTGTTTTTCGTAAAATAACTGACCTAAAATAGCTTTTTTATTATTTTTTAAAGAACCAAATATATCTATACTTTTTATAGGTATCAATATCCCGTTTGATTGGGTGGAAAGTGTCGATATTTGTTCTTTATTTATGCCCTCATATGTTTGCGCTTGCCCTTCACCTAATGTTTTTAAAATTTCAGTTCTAAGGATTTCTTTAATCTCTGGCTCAATTTTAACCGATGCCTCTACTAACTTTTTCTTTAAGTAGCTGACTATCTCATTGCCGCTACCTTTAGTTATCCCTATAAGGCTTAATATTTGGTCAAATGAGGTTGGTGTGTTTCTAAAAGTTTTATCTTGAAATTTTTTTAAGTTATCAAGGGAAGAAGTTATATTTTTAGTTTCCTGAAATAAAAAATCCGATTGCTTATTTTTCGCTTCTTTTATGGAATTTGATACTTCCCTATAAGTCTTATAAGCATTTATTTTATCTTTTACATCTTTAAACCCCGATGATAAATCAATAGGCATTATTTTTTCGTTTTATATTTACCATCTCCCATTTCCTCATCTCTTTTCAATAACATTTCAAGTGCATTTTCATCCAAATCTGAAAAAGAAAAAGTTTCTTCGCCAGATGACATCTTTTGCCATATTGTGGATTGGAGTTTTGACAATCCTAACTTCTTCTCCACGCAATCGTTAACAATCTTCTGTTGCTTTTCTATAACTGGACCTATGGTAATCATATCTTCAGGCTCTTTCAAGAGTTGTAACATTTTATTTTGTATTTTGATTGCCGTGTTTCTTTGCTCCACCAACTCATTATAAATCTCTTGCATCAATACAAGAATCGAATCTTTGGTAAAATCTATTTCTTTTTTAAAAGGCTTTTTCATAAATAATTTTTTTATAAATATATGGTGGGAAAAATTATCAATCAGAAGAATGCTTGTTTTCTATGAATTTATAAAGAATTTTGAATTTTCTCATGGATGTTCTGATTTCTTTTGTCGTTAGATTTGTCATCTCCCTCAAAGACAAAAGAATCATGTTTTTATTAAATTTATTATTTTTTGATGCTGTAAATATGGTTTTGTAATTATCGAACAAATCAATTAAAGCATAACCGAGCTTTAATTCGTTTTCATTTAATTTATCGGAATAAACAAAATCTTTAAGGGATTCCGTGTATTTTGATATGAGTTTTTCCACATCATAAACCTCATCATCAATATAGTACGTCATATCGGGCCTTTCCTCTAATGAGGAAGAAATATCCTCGTAAGAAACTTTTCTGTTAATTTCCTTTTGGTCTTTCATTATTTGACCCATAAGGTAATTTTTGCATATAGTCCCAAAATAAGAATAAGCCTTCTTGTTTCTTGAAGGCTTAAACTTATCAATTTTAGTCATCAAAAAAGAATGTGTGTCATTGTGCAGTTCCTCAAAATCAATTTCTTTACGAAAAAGTTTATATCGTCTTATAATTGACGAAATCATTTTATCCAGAGGCTTTCTGAGGTATGTGTTATATATTTTATTTTTTTCTTCTTTTGTGGTTGCCTCTAAATAATTTATTACCGCTTTTTCTTCTTCTACATCAAAATAATTTTGTTTGTTTTTTTTTGTTGCTTTCTTTTTTAATGTTTGTGTCTCTGTTGTCGCAGAAATTATTTCAAACATTAATTTTCTTTATTTTTATATTTTACCTCTCTATCATTTGTGAAAAAATATTCTTTCTTCGCCGTATCCAACCAAAATTTAACTTCTTCTGTAGATAATTTTTTAGAGCTATATTTGTAGTTCCAAAAAATAGAGCCTTCACGCAAATTCATATGTTTGTAACCAATGCGAGGTATGACCATCGTTTTGACAGAATTATATGTCATTCTAAGTAAAAATTCATAGACAAAAGTCAGTTTTATGCTTGGTTTAAAACCGCAAAAATCATTAAGAGCTTCTCTTTTTATTACCATTCCAGAACTTTGGAAGTTTTGATAATTTAACAGAGTTTCAGTTGTTAAATAACCAACTTCTTGAGAAAATTGAGCGGCAAAAACTGCTTCATTGGTAAATCCAGCATATACGGATTTGCTGTCAGTATCAACAACAATCGGCATAAAGGCATTAACATCTGGATAAACATCTATGTACTTTTTAACATTTTTAAACCAAATAGATGCGTATTCATCATCAAACTCAAAGAATGAAACCCAATCAGATTCCGAATTTTCAACGCCAAAATTTATTTGAGAAGCAAAATTAGGCTCTTCATCCCACAATACTTTTTTAACTGTTAAAGATTCAAAATCATATTCATTTAAAAAATTAACAAGCGTATCTTCTTTGCTATGTACTATAATAAGGTCGTTGAAACCAATTTTTTGGTTTTGTAGAGATTTAATTGCCTTATCAAAATATATTTTAAAATCTTTAGTTTTTGAAGATTTTATTGGTAATATTACGGATAACGATAATTTATCTTCCATGTTATTCTACTTTATTTATTTGATTTTCAAAACTTTCCATTCTAACTTTAAAGTAATCATCAAACAACTTACATATTGTATTTGTAAACAATTCTTTGTTTTTATAATTTTGGCTTGTTTCATCTATTTTGTGATATAGTTCATCACTGATGCCATCTTCAAGCCAATTCTGTATAAATTCTGCAATTTTATCTACAATAGATATTTTATCATTAGTCCACACACCATTTTCTTCTGTCATCCATTCTGGTATCAAATCTGGTATTTTACCTATAACAGGGACACCACACGACATGGATTCCAAAGGAAATGTTCCAAAACCGCTAATATCATCTACCCAAACAGATAAACAACAATTATTTAAAACGTTTGGGAGTTCTGCTTGCGCGATACCATGAATATCTCTAAAAGCTATCCACCTAAATTGAGGAAATTTTAAATAGAAAGATTTAACAATATTCATTGTATCTATGTGCTCTCTTGTATGAATCGCAATGATTGGTTTAGGTGGCAATTTATTTTTCTGGAAAAAATTTGGAATATAAGGGGTTAAGACATCGAAATTAACATTCCTCATGATTCCCGAAATATATTCCTTTTGTTTTTCAGATGTGGTAATGCACTTAAAAAAACCAAATTGTGGCCAAACTTGCCCCGGCTGCAAAGTTTCCAACGCATAAGAATATGATTGAGCCAATACAATTTTCGCACACGGCAAATTTGCTATTTGCTCCATTATAAATCCATAAACTTCTGGGACAACTAAAAAATCATCTGGGCTTATTTCCAAGCTTTGCCCATCAATTGATTGATGTGGAATATTTTCCATATACCAATCGCCAAGCCACCCCGACACGCCCGTATAATCTGGTTTCTCATGCAAAATTATAGGATTGAAACCGTTATTTTTTAATGCTTCGGCCATTTGATAAATATACATCACCGATGCCTTTGGGTTTCCTTTTGTGTCATTAACGATAAAATATATTTTAGATTTTTTATCCTTTAGATTATCAATAGATAAAAGGACTTTTTCGTTTTTGTTATCCATTTCAATATTTATTTAAAATTTTGTAATTCAATAACGTATTAAAAGCCAATTTAAAAGATACGCTTAAATCGTTTGAACGAAATCCCATTTTTTCATCACCATCATCAACTTCGTTCAATAGAACCTCTAACAACATTTTAACCGTATCAAATTTTATTAAATTAACCTGAGTATCGATTTGTTCTTCGTCATCTATATTGCTTTTTAATTCGACAAATTCTTCTATTTTTTTCAAATCGATGTAATAACTTTCTCCAAAAATATCAAGCATATTCTTCAATTATTTTATTTAAATCTTTTAATTTTGTTATAGTTAATTTACAAGGGATGTCTTTATTATACGCATTCTCGTATTTAATTATCGTTTTATTTTTGCGACGGTCAATAATTCTTGCTGGATTAGCTGTCACTAAAATATCAATGCTTTCCCACATTGATTCAATAGTTTGTTCACTATAAAACTTCACAGTTTCACATAAGCAACTAAACTTAGATAAAAAGAACAAAGTGGCTGGCTTGGATTTGCCTATCTCGTCAGACACGATGATAATATCGTGCAAATCCCTAAAAGATAAATAGAAATCATTTAAATCGTTAAATGTGCTATATTCCGTTGATGGTGCATGGCCAAAGATTTCCATAGGAAAATCCTCATATAAAAACTCATATACATCATCTGCACCATTAGGAAATGAGAAGTAATCCAATAGATTTAGACCATCAATAGGCTCTTTGATTTCGTATTTGAAATTAGTTTCCTCAGTAGAATTCACATACCACTTTTCGTAAACCTGCCTTATTTTTTCTACTGTTTCTCTTAGAACACCATTAACTTCAATTCCTATTCTCTTCATTGATATCTTTTCAGTATTTTTGATATAATCTTATTTCTAACTATATCATCTTCACCGAAAATGTAAATACAAATTTCTTCCATATCTGACAATCTTTGAGTAACATCATAAAGCCCAGATTTTTGTGAGTTTTTATATATGTCTGATTGCTCCAAATCTCCTGATATGATAAACTTGCTGTTCTCACCAATCCTCGTTAAAAACATCTTAACTTCGTTCGGAGAACAGTTTTGCGCTTCTTCCAGCAAAACAACGGCATTATCGATTGTCATACCCCTCATAAAAGAAATGGGCAATATCTCAATAATGCCCATTTCTTTGAGTTTTAACCTTGTTTCTTTACCCACGATTTTGTCTATCAAATAATAAGAAGGGATAATATAGGGCATCATTTTTTCTTCGAAATTTCCGGGAAGTAATCCCAGTTTTGCTTCCGCCGATTCCACTGCTGCCCTTGCAATTATAATTTTTTCATATGGTGTGGAAGGATCGGAAATTAAATCTAAAGCACATTTCAAACCCAAGTAACTTTTCCCAGAACCTGCTGGACCCGTGCATACTGTTATTTCGTGTTTCTTTAGTAGGCTGTAATATTCTTTCTGTCTGTCGTTTAAAAAACCATTTTTGTTGAATGATTTGATGATGTCTGATATTACTTCTTTTCTCGTCTTCGGTGCAATCGGTACTCTTTTCGTTCTACTCATAAATTACAATAGTATTTTCCCATAAATATGCTATTCTTTTTGTTTTAAAACTATATTCTCAATCCAATTATATGTTTCTTTGATACCCTCAATAAGTGGCCTATCAAATTCAGTACCCATTTTTTTGATAAACAGTTTGTTATCTGAATTTCTCCCTCTAACACCTATTGGGCATTTATATCCATATTTTTCTATAAATTCTTCTCCGTATATATTTTTAACCGTTATATTTTTATTAGAACATTTTATTGCTATTTGGGCAAGCTCATTTATTGTGACCATTTGTTCTGAACCTATGTTTACGGGACCAACAAACCCCTCTTGTTTCATAAAAGCAAAAACAGCATTCAAGCAATCATCAATATACAAAAAAGAACGTGTTTGATTTCCGTCTCCCCACACCTCAAAAAATCCACCATCTTCTGTTTCGGCAGCTTTCCTGCACATTGCCGCAGGAGCTTTTTCTTTCCCTCCTTTCCATGTTCCGTAAGGCCCAAAAACGTTATGAAACCTACCAATTCTAACATCTAAACCATAATTCCTATAAAAAGACAAATAAAGCCTCTCGCTGAATAATTTTTCCCAACCATATTCAGAGTCAGGATTTGCTGGATATGCGCTTGATTCCTCGCAGTTTGGGTTATTCGGGTCTAATTGGTTGTGTTCAGGGTACATACAAGCTGAAGAAGAATAGAATATTTTTTTTACCTTTTTTAGTGCGCATTCTTTGGCGACGTTTAAATTTATCAATGCGGAATTATGCATTACGTCTGCATCATTTTCGCCCGTGAAAATATATCCAGCACCACCCATATCAGCAGCTAATTGATAAACCTCATCAAAAGAATTAGTTTCATTTAATTTTTGATTGGGTAATGTCATGACTTCAGAAACAAAAACAGGATTTCTTAAATCACCTAAAATAAATTCATTACACATTTCATCAACATTAAAATACTCATGATTTTTGATGTCGACAACTCGAACCCAGTTACCTTCTTTTTTAAGTCTTTTTGCGAGGTGACCACCTATAAAGCCGCCACCACCAAGTATTAATATGTTTTTCATGTTATTTAAAATATTTTCTGTATATTTCTATATATTCATTAGTTTTTTCTGGTATTATTTCATTATAATTTGATAAGTTTTTAATCAAATGTAAAGTATCCCTATAACCAATTATTTCTTTTTCTAAATTAGTTATCAAATCTTGTGGATTTCTTTCTTGATAAACGCTAGCTGGAGCGTAAACGACACTATTGGGAAAATAATGTTGTAATATGTACGAACCCCAAATATCGTCCATTCTACCAATAAATGGTAACACAGAATAAAAAGGTATAACATCTCTATGCAAAAAAGTATTTTGAGAGTTAAATGGAGATATCTTATTTGAACAATATGGTGAGGTTATATCATAATACTTAACAATTGGCTTATAAATCAAACGAGCCATCGCATCTATATCTGGATCCCCATCCCATAAATCAGCCTGTACCAATACTTTTATATCTTTTCTACCCTTATACTCCACTAAATGCCTTTTTTTAAGATATTCTATTGGATAACCTCTATGCCATAATTCATTATGATTAGTTACAGATAGAGGGTCAAACACATCTAATTCGGGCTCGTATAAATCAAAATTTATTGTTTTACCCACATAAAGGTTTTTACCCCAAGTATCGTATGGTATATTATCATCGTCAACAGTGGCGATAACATCGGCACCTTCTTGATAAGCATACACGAATCCAATATTACGTCTTTGTATTGTTTTCCACCCAATTATTTTAGACAATTCTGGATATAATTCTTCTTGTCTTTCTGGGGTTAAATAAATTACATTATCGTTTGTAATTTTAATATACTCATCATGCGGAGTTTTTGTGTCACCAACAATGATAAACTTCCAATTATCTATTTTGGCAATTCGAGCAAATTTTAATGTCGCCTCTGTTGGAAAGTTTATTGTTGTAGTTATTATAAATTTTTTCATCATTTTTTTTTTATTGTTCTCTAATTGTACCATCTAAATCAAACCTTTCGAAAAAAAAGTCAATTATATTAACATCTATGTTATTTTTTTTGATATGATGCATTAATTTTCTTTCTGAATTTCCATAAATTTCTTTTAAGTTAAGATAAAAATCACAATATGTTTTCATAATATCCATATTCCCAACTGCAAACCTATCGTTTAACCCTCCCCAAGAGCTCCAACCGCAAACATTTAGTTTATCAAAATCAATCAAAGATATATCAAATTCGTTTATAAAATTAGAGTCAGGTCTTACCCTGAAAACTAAATCATATGCAATATTTGATTCCAGCATCATGTTTTTACACATGTACAAAGAATACCATTGACCAACAAATCTTTTTTCCCAATTAGGCCCAGTCTCTATTTTTATATTATCTATGTCGTGATTTGGCTCGTCATAGTAACATATTTTTGTCGGATTAATATAATCTTCAACTTTATACGTAGGATTTGGGATATAAAAATAAGTATCGCAATCGCTAAATTTACCTAATAAGTTTTTATTTAACTTATCTACGGCAAATTTAAAACCCCTAAGTTCACCCGAAAATAAAAAAGCAGTTTTCATTTTAATTGTTTTTTAATAAAATCAATCCAATAAGATGTATTTAAAATATTATTATCATGATTTTTTTCAATAATTGAATGATATTTCTCTTCAATTAATTTTTTATTTTTTATGTCTTCAATATTATCTAAAATAATAATTGGAAGTTTTTCATATAATTCATATATTTTATAATCACCTGATTTGACTGTTATAGGTATTCTATTATAATAGAGGATTTCCCAAAGCCTATGAGTGTCTATGCCATTTCCGATTGGACATAAAACCATTTTATAGTATAATATTTTTTCAAAAAATTCATTTAATGATAAATTAGGTTCTTCCCAATCTATATAATCTATGGATATAGATAAATCTTTATATTTGATTCTCTCTGAATAATTTGTATTAACATTAAAATTAGAATATATAAACTTATTAGGGGTTTTATTATTTGAAGATTTTAGTATTCTTTCTTTTTCACTAGCCCTTTCAAAATATGAAACACCGTGTCCACTTCTATTACATTCTAATTTATTTTCAAGACCAATCGGTATTGGTTCAATTATTTTGTTTTTAGAAATTGCATTTTGGGCAAACCATTTTTTTATATTATTTGGTGCTAAACTTACTTCTTTATCCGTTATTGGATAATCAGAATTACCTGTTATTAAGATAACGTCATTATTTAATGATTTGATATAATTAAATTCATTATACAGATAATCTGTTTTACAGAATATTATATCAATGCCGTTATGAAGTTCTGATAATTTGTTAAAATAAAGAAAATCCATTTTATATAAAACTATTATTTTATTTCATATAATATATTAATTAATTTATCAATTTCATCTTTGTATTTATAATAAGGTCTTAAAGAATGACAATCGATATATTCACCCAACAAAAGTTTTTCTCTTTCATAAGACCAAGATTCCCTATCAATTCTATCATTTATGAAATTGCCCTTTCTAAAGGGAAATTCATAGTTTATTTGTTTGTTTGTGCTTATCATGTTATACAAGTGCATCTGATCAGAAAACCACCCAAGATTTGGTATTTTTTCTATGAATTCTTCCCAAGTAATATTTAAATCAAATAATTCATTGAAAATATAATCGCTTCCTGCGACATAACACATAGGGTATTGATTAATGCCTATTGTTTGAGGGTGATGTGATGACATAACAATAAAGTCATCATCACTATAATTTTCTAAATCATCAATAAAATATTTTTTAGATAATGGAATCATGTCGATATCCGTCACAATGCAATTACCTTTTAAAAATTTTGGAAGATAAATTCTAGCAAATTGCGATAAATAACCATTTGAATATCCGTTTATTTGGGGTAACTTAAAAACCATTCCATAATCATTATTAACTTTTATTTCTTGCCCATTTGTTACTAATCCTAAAACTGGAATTATATTGAATATTTCTTTCCATACTTTTGACACAACAGGCCAAAAATCTAAATAATGTAAATCATCGGTAGAACCCATAAGTGCGTAATTTATTTTCATATGTTATTTGATTTATATGACTTAAATAATGGGCAAAATTTGTTTGTTATGTTTATTTTTTATTCTTTCTATTAAATCTGTTGCTAATGTACAATTTTTAATTATAAAACCATGAAAACAATAAAATTTAATTGGACAATTGTGTTCAGTGTATGTATTGTTTTCTTTAGTTGGTTCTAAATCGTTAAAAAATATATCAAACATGTTATCTACAGCACTTGGGAAAAAATTATAGCCAATATCATATTGTACCCCATATTTAGATAATAATCCATTTATAATTAATTCATCTTCTCCCATTTGATTATTTTTTAAGTTCATCTCATGATAAACTTCATTTAAAAACCATTTATTTTTGTTTGAAAAAAGAAATGTAGCAAAAACCCAATTATCTCTTATTTTATGTGAATATTGTTTTATTGTTTCAAGCCATCCACTATTTGCCTCTAATGGTTTATGAGGGTGTTTTCCAAATAGAGGAAAATCAGAATTAATAACTTTTTGAATATTTTCGTTAAAAAGATTATCTATTTGGTCTGTCACTATCATATCAGCATCTAAGCATAAAGCAACATCAAAATCTGAATTAATTGCTGAATATATTTTTAATTTACATATATTGTAGTAATTTATTGGTGAATAATCTATTCTATTTACCCTAACTCTGTTAGATTCATGTTGATAAGTAAAATTTATAGAATTAACAATCACATCATATTTTGAAAAAGTCAAAATAGATTCAACTAAATTATCAACAACACATGTATAATCTTCGGTACAGAACGTAACAAATCCTATTTTCATATTTCTATTTTTTCGCCAACAAAACTTGACCCAATTCTTTCAGATGGAAAAGGTTTTTTATCAAAATATTCATCGTGCACCAAACAATTATTACTTACAATCGGGTATATCTTATCCCTTAAAAAATTTTGGTCAACTTGCCAAAAATCACCTTTCATATATTCATCAATCAATATTTTCATATCCTTTACAACTCCTTTTTTTGCACCCCACATGCCACCTAATATTGCTGTGTTGTGATGCGGATGGTCTCGCATAATATGAAATCCTTTATCTGAGACTAACCATTCGTCTACTGCTTCTTTTTCCCGAATAGATAATCTGGAGTCACAGTCTCTCACTATAAGTACATCGACATTATCATCGGATGCGGGATAAAATCTCCAAAACATGGAAGTCCAATCTCCATCTTCTTTCATAATAATTACCTTGACGTTATCATAAATTGACAACGATTCTATCGTTTCTTTTGGTACGCTTTTACCAATATAAAACCAACAAAACCAATCAGGATATATTTCTTTAGCTAATTTAGCATTTTCTATTGCCCCGACATTGTATATTGGTTTATCCCCCCACAAACTAAATGAAATCACTTTATTCATAAACCAAAATTAATGTTTTTTCTCCTATCATAAATCATCCTATCATATGATTCGTTTTTGATATTTTCAAAATGAACATTATCTTTATCACCATATCCCCAATCTGGATGCTCATGTTTTATAATCACGTCTTCAAAATACGTTTGCTTTTTCAAAATATTGGCAACATCCATAAATTCATTATCAGCCCAAACCGATTTATATTCTGGATAATAAATGTATTTGAATCTATCATAATATTTTCTGCCAAGTATTGATAAAGTATTTAGTTTATTGTCTTTAAATCCATCATTGAAAAATAAAACTCCATCTGTGTCAGGATAATACTCCTTCATAGCTTCTATTATTATCTTATCATATCCCCACTTTTGTGGAATCATATCATCGGATGCTAACAATAAAATATCCCAGTCATCTGCTAAATCCATATCTCTATTGACTGCATGAATTTTAGAAATTGAATTACCATAAAAATATTTTAAATTACTGTACGTATCTAACACATCTCTAACCAAATCACAATTCATTTCTTTATCATCCGTATCCATGCTAATTAAAAAATATACATCGTTAGTTTCAGCTAAATAATTATATTTTTTAAGTACGTTTAAAAATTTATTTTTTCTGCCCTTAGTTGGAAACTTAACTAATAACTTCATATATTTTCGCAATATAATTTATAAATATATTTAGCTACATTTTCTGACTCATATTTAAACAAGTCTTCTGGTGGTTCATGTTCGGTGATATCCAAAATATTGCCTTTGTCATCAACATCATATATAATTGCCGTCTTTCCACACATCCACCCTTCTATTGTGGTTCTACCCAATTTTATACCAACAACTTTGTAGCAATTCTTGACATGTTGAGATAGACCATCCCAAGTCGCTTTAATCCTTTTAACATGCGTATCTTCAATATCTTTAAAAGCATTATTTGCATCATCACCGATTAGCAAAACTTTTTTGTTCTCTTTTTTTGCTTTTGCGATGATATCTCTTAACATATTTATTCTCAAATAATCAATTGTACCAACAAACAAATAATAATCACCCTCATTAACTTTGGTATTATTGAATTTTTTATTGTTTATTGGATTATAGATAATCGAAATTTTATCATCTTCAACCTCAATTTTTTCCTTGATATATTCTTTAATGCTTGGTCGAATTGCAATATAATGCTTAATGCTCTCATGCTCTATGGGTTCTTCAAGATTTATTATTTCAGAATGTATTGTCGCAATTTTTGATACTGTAGGATACAAATTGACGACCATTTCTGAAATGGGTTTGTGTTGGGTATGGATAATATCAAAATGCACATCCTTTATCTTATAGAACATATTGGGTTGTGATTTTTTTGGACCTTCAGGTGTATTGACCATCCATTCACCATCACCCATTTTATAACCGGGAGGGTTTTCAAAACCAAAACATTTAATGCCAGCATTCTCTGCCATTCCTTTTAGTGGTTGACCAATATTAGATAATATGCTCACATCACAGTTTAACTTAATCAAATTACGAGAGAGCTCATACACATATAATTCAGAACCAGTCAAATTTTTAAATGAAAGGCAAGAAATCAAAACCTTTAATGGTCTTTTATGATTATAAGGAAGTTTCTTTGGTAATTCATCTTTATAAATTTCAGCAAACTTTTGTCTGTTCTCTTCCCATTTATCATTTGTAATTCCGATAGATAAATGCGTTATTCTTATATTATAGATTACGCCTACTTTAGCCCCAGCCAAAAAATTATCGAAACAAAATGAAACATCATAAAAATGAAATCCATCAAAATTTTCGTTGAATTGCTTTTTAATTCTGTTTTTATGCACAATCATAAAAAGCCCATCAACGATTATTGAATCCTCAACATCATTATTTAGCGATGTTGAATATTTGGATTCGTATTCCACATCATTATTTTTGTGGTTTACAATCCCAATCATTTTGTTTCTCGCTTCCCACCATCTACCTGATGCGGGCATTAAAGTGGTACCAGCAACGCCCAAAATACCATGCTCATTTTTTTCAAAATGCTTTAATACCTTAACGCCCCAACTTTTGGTATTAAAAAAAATATCGTCGTGACAAAGCACGACGATATCATTATTAGAGCGATTTAATATTTCATTATATACCGTTGTTAGTGATTTTTCACCATTATTAACAACTTCTATAATTTCAATATTTTTTAAACCAATTGTTTGTCTTATATGACCTTTAAATTCGAGATTTTCACTTCTCGTTGAATATCCAATTGTTATCATTTCAATCCTGTTGACCCAAAACCATTTTTACCCCTATCTTTTGAAGGGATTTTATTTAATTCAATTAATATAACCATATCGCCACGTTGAACGGGGCATAAGACTGCTTGTGCAATCTTATCCCCGCTCTTGAAGTGGTAATCTTCTTTCGAAGTATTAAAAACAATAACCATAATCTCATCGGTGTATCCCCAATCAACAGTTCCGGGAGTATTCAATACAGTCAGCCCAAATTTATCTGCTAACCCAGATTTTGGTCTCACTTGTATTTCAAAACCATAAGGGATATCAAAAGCAACCCCTGTTCTGATTTTGGCTCTATCTAAAGATGGAACGATACAATCGTCAACACAGTATAAATCAAAACCAGAATCTGTGGGATAGGCATACTCAGGAACTTTAGCCCTATTGTCCAATAACGTGAATCCCAATTTTTTTTTGTTGAAATTGTCCATAAAGGCTTTGTCTAAATCTTCGAGTTGTTGATCTAAACTTTTTTCCATTTCGGCGATTAAATCTTTAAATTCTTCACTCATTGCAGTTCAAATAATTTTTTAACAATATTAAATGTACTTTCAACATCTTTTGAGCAATAATCTGAAATTGCTGTCAGATTACCACTATTCCAAAATTCATTATGTACTTTATTCCCCACCACATCCCCGACTTTTGGTGATTGTACATCCATAGAAGCACAAACCAAATCCAAAGAAGAAAGGGTATAATTGTTGTTGAATTGCCAAAGTTCTTTTGTATCAATAACTTTAACATCCCAAGGCTTTGTTGCGTAAGTTGGTAAAACTTGCGGAGGACGAATACCATTGATAATCATTCTCTTTGATAGCATAGGCATATCAAAAGTTTTGATGTTATGACCGCAAAGCATAAAATTTAGCCCATGAATTTTATCCAGAAATTCACGAACCTCTAAAAGAAGTTCATTTTCATTCTCGTTAAATATGTTTTTCTTCTTAAATTCCCCCTTGTTAAGATAACCCGCACTGAAACAAACTATCTTCGCAAATTCTGGAATTAATGCAGACCTATTCGGAAAAATTTCTTCAGCCCATAAGTTTTCATCTTCTGGGAATCTTTTTTTGAACCAGTCAATGTACCGCATAAAAACACCATGCAAGTGTGGACGGTTTTTTTCAAGAGATCCCAAATCCTTTTCAATTCCAACGGTTTCGATGTCGAAAAATAAAATTTTCTCCAAAGGTTGACTAATCATTGTTTAATGTTTTAAAGTTTTATAAAATTCAGCTCTATCCTTAGTTACATTTCTTAAATCGTATTTATCTTTAACTGTTTCATATAAACTTTCTCCCAAGTCTTTCACAAGATTAGGATTTTTATAAAGTTTTTCAATATACTTTGCCCAATCCAAATTTGAATTTTCATCATCAACCAATAGTGCATTTCCATTTCCATATCCATTTTTGCTCCATGCGTTTTTCAAATCTATCGTATAAGGTCCAACCTTAGAGGCAATAAGTGCTTTTTTATAGAAACCAGATTCAATAACTTTTAGTTGTGATTTAGCCCTATTAAACGTATTATCCCGTATTGGTGCCAAAGATACGTCAAATTTTGCATAATTTTTTGCGTATGATGTGACAGGCTGTGTCCATACCCGAACATATGGTTGTTTATCCTCTTCTGGATATTTTTCCTGCACAAAGGTAAATAAATATTTTTTATAATCTTCAGAAACTGTAGAATAATTTTGTGTAAATATTTTTTCATATTTAACCCATACTGTTTCTTGTGGCAATATGTCTCGTTTTCTTTGCTCGCCAGTTTCTTTGTTTATTTCTGTTACGGAACCTCTTGTATCAAAACCACATAGAAACAATTGTATTCTATCCAAAACACTTCCTAATCTTGAAAAAGATTTATCCAAAAGCAATAAATCGTGTTCATGAGAACTTCCCCCCAACCAACCAATTCTAAGTTTATCTGATTCAATCGTGGGCTCCTTGAATTGTCTTTCATTAGGATTTATAGCATTTGGAAAAACATAGACATTTTTATTGTACGCTTTAATTAATCCAGCAAAAATTGAAGTTGTGGTAGTTACGTACATTGAAACTTTTATATTATCAATAATTTTTCTGTTTATATTATGGTGAGTAATTATTTCATGTATAGGGTGTTCTTTGGGCGGCATCCAGTAATCATCAATATCACATACTGTGATAATGCCCATGTTATTTAGTTTTATGATTCTCTCACTACCTTTTTCAAAATCTTGACCTATATTCCGATGAAAAACAACAATATCATATTTTTTCCAATAATCATCATTATCAATTTCTGGTTTATAATCTATTTCGACAAAAAAGTCATCTGGATATTCATTTTGAAGAAAAACATGGGGATCAACAGAACGGAATTTGCCCACACCAAACATGTCACTGGGAAGCACCAAAACATTTATTTTTGACATCTAATTCATTTTATGTCAAAAATCTATGAATACAAAATAAAAAATAAATAGATAATTACTTCAACTTCTTAACCTTTGTGACCTTTCCTTCAAAGATATGTTTTCCAACCTTAAAGCTAAAAACATCGTTGGTCGCTTGCACATTTTCAATCAATAGGCTATTCTCTTTCAAGGCTTCCTCAACAGTCTCCTTTATAATTTTCTTTATTAGTTCATAATCTATTGAAACGTTAGATTCTTTAACATCAGATTTTTTTTGTTTGGCATTCATCAAGCGAGACGCCTTTTCAACAAACTCATCCGATAGTGTATTTTGATTTGGCTTTTGTTGTTCGATTGGATGTTCAATCATTAATTGCTTTATTGAATCAGGCAACTTGGATTGTTTAATCTTATCCAAACTATTACTACGAGGTGGTTCTTGAATGGTTTTTTGTTCAGGAATATTATACCTTACATTCTGTGGCATTTCCTCATCTGGAATGTTAATATTCATAGGAAGTGCGGCACCAGAGTTTCTTGGTATATTATTGTGCTTATCCATAATGGCCTTCGAAACCATCAATTTTTGCATCAAATCATCTGTCATAATGTTTTATTTTTAAAATAGATATATTTCACAAAAAAGAAAAGGAAAAATCATTTTTTAAACTTGGAAAAGAAATTTGTGAATTTATCTTTAATTTTGTTAATCCAGCTTGTCGTTGGTTGTTTTGGTGCCTCTGGCTGCGCTTGTGGTTGAGCACCGACTTCTCCTTCTGGTGGTTTAACCCCATCAAATTTGGCATTGATATATATTTTTGTCATACTCTTATCCCCAGAAAAATTATATCCCGGTCTTGGCTCGTTAAAAACATATCCAGCCAAGGTCAAGGAAATTATCTTATCCAAACGAAATAGCCTCCATCCCGGCAATGGTTGTTTTCCAATATATGCGGTATGTGAAGCTCCTTCATAATCCCACGCTCTCAATGCCATGTTTCCGGCTTTTGTCTCACCCAAACAAACAGGTTCAATTACCCGCATACCTTTGCCACCCGGTTCATCACCATCATAATAAATAACAAGAACTTGCCTTCCCTTTATCGCATCGGATACCGTTTGATAAGAAGCAGACTCGGTTATAAGATATTTTAGGGCTTCGGTTAGTTTCATTTAGAAATTGGGATATACATTAGATTTGTTGTATTTGTTGATTTTGATATTGTTTTTTCTCTCAACATTGTCCTCCAATGTCCCAGCACTATCATTCATGACATCCAAGAAAACACCAGTACCGCGACCCTGAGAATCACCATCCGCAATAGCGTTTGGGTTGGTTGTGGAATACTCAAAAGATTGTTGTTTGTACTCATTTCTGGGCAAGAGTTTAGCCCTTTCGATATTTGCATATTCGGTCAGCTTATTGTCAATATCTTGACTCAAATCTATTGCATATTCATTTGGCATAGTTTATAATGTTTTTAATTTTTTCTATTGCTTCCATAACTGGATTTGGTAAGTTTCCGATTGATGTCGCGTGTCGTTGTGATGCTTTTAAATGTTCTTTTGACGGTCTTATGCTTATTCCCGGTTTTTCGTGTTCCTTCCGGAATTGATTGTTAAATCCAGCCTCCATTTTATTTCTTTTTGTGGCTTCAACATTGTTTCTCATATTGTCCAATGTCATATTGACCCACCATTTCATTTCCTTCCCACCATTCAATATATATTGAATATCTGTTGTTTTTCCTTTAAAAGTGTCAAAAAAGTTCTTAATCCTTTTTAATCTGGTATAAGATATTTTTTCTGAATTTTGCAATTCAAGATTCCTTTTATACCCTTCGGTATCTTTAGCAGCATTTCCGTATTTATCCATAGTTTTTTTCAAGTGAAGTCTCATTTCATCAGGGAAAAATACTTCCTTGCCGTATAAATCTTTATTCATTTTTAATCATGTTAATTAGGTCTTCTTTTGTGACACCTTCATTTTCGGCCATGGCAACCAAAGCAGAAATATTTCTTTTTAAAAGTTTTGATACTTCTTGATTTTTTACAATATCCCTATCCGCTTTTCGTTTCGCTATCACATCTTCTACCATTTTCAATATTCTCTCCCTTTCGTTCAATCTTGCTTTAGTTATAAATCCTTTTTTATTTTTCATGGGAGATTTCTTATCCTTTTCTCCTGTTGGGTCTTTACCGAATTCCAAAGTTCTATCTTTTGCTTCTTCTTTGCTTAGACCGAGTTTTTTGATTAGGTAATCATACGTTTCTTTTCCATCCATTTCCATTGTCTCCTCATAACCAAAAGCTTTAGACATGTCGGTTTCTTCTATGCCCTCGCCATAATATGTTCTATAACCTCTGGTAATTGGGTCATTTGTTATCCTACCCATCGCCACGCTTTGGTCAGTAGTTTTTACTGGGGATATTGATGGGTCCAATATAGGTTTATTTGAAACCATAAAGTTGCCATCACCATCCACAAATTCTTCCAAGCCCTTTTTTACTTGTGGCTTCTTTCTCTTTCGTTTTTTCAAAGCTGCTAAATATGCTTTTAAATCAGATTTCTTTGGTTTCATCATAAAATTATTTGAGCCTGAGCACTATTTATTCATAAATATCTGATAATTTAAAATGCCTTATCAAAATATAAATGAATATAATTTTAGTAAGATATTCCTTATTCCCGTCAATGAAATAACGGATATATCTTTGGCATCAGATGAAAAAGATTTTGATTCGGAAATTGTGTTTTCGCAAAATATTATTGGTTATAATGATGGAAATGTATTACCCATAAATATTGAAATATTTGATAGCGGAACTACAACTGAAAATATTTTAATATCTAAAAATTATCTAAGACAAGCACTTCCATTTTCCTCCACAACTTTTTCTTTGTGTGACATTGGTTTAACAGGTATTGACAATGGTCTAACAGATGGTATGAGTGGTTATACCATAGAAATAAATAATGGCATATATTCTAACGAAAACGACAAATTTGACCGTTACAAATATGACCAAAGAATGAAATTCCACAAGATAAACGGTAATACAACTCCTCAAAACAGAATATTTGATGATGACAGTTACACTTACAACGCAGTAATTGATACTGATGATGATCTTGTTGGTAATTATTTGCGCCTTGATGGTGGATTTTATCAAGGGTTTTATAAGTTATTCGGATACGACTACGAAGTTTTCCCGGAAAGAGTTAATTTAGGTTGGACGGCAGAATTTCTAATTAGACACAGGTTTAATAGTCCATCTAACATAGGTTTGAATGCAAGATATAGCGGAAATAGCGGCATATTTTTTTACATCGGGGCAAGGGCAGAAAACAAATTTTATCACAGCGCAACTGGTTATCCGCTATCTTATTCATCTTACACAAGAGTGACAAGCGGGCTTACTTCAATTGAAACTTGTGAATGTAGTGGGGCGACAAATAGTGAAACTTGTGATTACATATATCCAAACAAAGAAAGCACAAACCCTTATTATAACGAAAAAAACCCGTTATATGATTCAGCATCAAATGGATTTGCCGTCAGATTAAGCGGAAATACTGGAAACCCCAAATTATGTGTAAGAACTTACAGTTTATCAGGAAATTGCGATTCAGAAAAAACCTTTCAAACTGGCGTAACATTTAATGAATGGTGTTCAACAAATGGCATATTCGAAGAATTCAAAAACACAAGTTATATAGATATCGAAAAATGGGCACAAATAGATATTGTCTTTAAAAGATATAGATATTTCGATGATTGTGACTTGGGTTATTATGGTGGGTTAGATAAAATAAAAGAAACAAAATTTTTAGATAGTTTAGATGGAAATAGTACTGCTTTAATTGAACCGCCTATAACACAAAATCAAGAAGAAGCAGAAAAAATAGAAATTTATAATTTAAATAATAAATGGTTAACTGATGTTGAAAATAGGCTTGGGGAATTAAAAATATTCATTAATGGGAAACCGTTAATGATTATTGAAAATTTTGAAGAAGTAATACCCAGACCTTTAAATGCAAATAAAAACATTCAGCTATCGGTACCATACAATATATCAATAGGCGGTGGAACACAAGGTTTACATGATAACCTTGTTTTTTTAAATTCCGAATCAGGTTCAACATATCAACAAGACCCTGAGTTGCTACCAACAAAAATATTAGAAAAAACACCTTTTTCTGGATTAAGTACAAATATATTTCTTGAAGAATATTTTGGTGGTTCTTTTATTGGCGATTTGTCTGCTTTTAGAATGTACACCAAACCCCTTAATTCAGCCCAAATAAGGCACAATTTCAAAATATTAAAAGATAAATATGCTTTAGCAAATTTATTTGTTCCAGAATGTATTCCACCAGAAGTTCTTAGTTGTAGGTTTAATGTTGATATTGATATACTTAGTTGTGATTTTGGTATGGATGTCGTCGAAATACCACCAACCCCAACGCCTACTCCCACGCAAACAGTCACACCTACATTTACACCCACAAACACAGCAACCCAAACACCAACGCCTACTCTTACACCTACTAACACGGAAACATCAACGCCTACTCCCACACCTACGAATACCTTAACACCTACGAACACAGTTACACCTACGAACACAATTACGCCTACAAATACGGTAACCCCTACAAATACAGTAACGCCAACCAATACGGTAACACCCACGAATACAGTAACACCTACGAATACACTCACACCCACGAATACACTCACACCCACGAATACGGTAACTCCGACTAACACAGTAACGCCAACCAATACGGTAACACCCACGAATACAGTAACACCTACGAACACTGTCACTCCCACGAATACGGCTACACCCACGAATACGGTAACACCTACAAATACAATAACACCCACGAATACAGTTACACCTACGGTTACCCAAACATTGACACCCACTAACACGGAAACTTCAACGCCTACGCCCACGCCTACGAATACCGTAACGCCTACTAACACTGTCACCCCTACGAACACTGTTACTCCTACAAATACAGTAACGCCTACAAATACGGTAACACCTACGGCTACTCAAACATTAACACCTACTGTTACTGAAACACCAGCACAAACACCAACAAATACGGTGACACCAACAAATACGGTTACACCATCTGGTAGTTTACCATTAACGCCCACGCCTACAAATACTAATACCTCAACTATTACAACAACGCCAACACAAACACCTACAAATAGTGCAACACCAACAAATACAATAACACCAACCAATACAGTTACGCCTACAAACACATCAACACCAACAAACACACTTACACCAACTAATACTATATCACCATCCGTAACTATTACTCCAACCACAACAACAACACCTACGAATACAGTAACACCAACTAATACAATCACACCTACAAACACAACAACACCTACAAACACAATAACATCAAGCCAAACACCTACGGTTACGATTAGCCCAACTAATACCATAACACCTACTCAAACACCAACGAATACGGTTACACCTACCATTACAGTTACGCCAACAAATACGACAACACCCACAAATACAGTTACCCCAACACAGATAACCTTCCATGTGTTGCTCGAAAATGGAGATGTTTTAACTACTGAGGATGATTTCATAATTGATTACAGTTAAAATAATATACCAACATATTTATTTAAAAAAATAATCGTCAGATAATTAATTAATATGGCCAATAAAAAAATATCGGAATTACCTTTAAGTTTTTCAGGTTCTCCGAACTCATTAATGGTGATTGTGAATTATGACCAAGAAATTACTGGCATAACAAATTCAATATATTTTTCGGCGTTAACTGCTCAATTTTCTATTGGTGATATTGAAATTTCTGGCACTACTGATGGAAGCAACAGAAACTTTACATTATCTAAGAACATACAAAACCCTAACAAAACATTATTTTATTTTAATGGTCAGTTGCAAAAATATGGCGATAATTATTCAATAACAGGAACTACACTTGAAATATTGCCGAATACCTTTGCGCCAGAAAGTACGGATTTTTTGAGGCTTTTAAGTTTTTAATTTAAGATGATTTTAAGTTTTACGCTAAAAAACATATACAGTGGTTCAAAATATATAGCTGGACCATTTAACATATCTGGAACAACAGATACTGGTGAAGTTTATGAATTAGCACAATCAATATCAAAAAGTCAATTACTTTCTGGATACATTTTAGAAACACAATATAATATAACAGGCGGGACAATTGAAAGCACTGGTTTTTGCAAAAATTCAATTAGCTGGGCACCTATTTTGCCCACCCCAACTGTGACACCTACTCAAACTTCTACACCAACAAATACACCTACACAAACACCTACCACTACCGCCACACCAACAAACACACCTAGTCAAACACCCACAAATACTGTAACCCCCACAAACACGGTTACGCCTACGAATACGATTACACCAACCAATACGATAACTCCTACAAATACCTTAACACCGACAAATACCGTAACTCCGACCAATAGCATAACACCCACGAATACTGTAACCCAAACAAATACGGTAACACCCACAAATACCGTAACCCCCACAAATACGGTAACACCCACAAATACGGTAACACCCACAAATACGGTAACACCCACAAATACGGTAACACCCACAAATACGGTAACACCCACAAATACGGTAACACCCACAAATACCTTAACACCGACAAATACCGTAACTCCGACCAATAGCATAACACCCACGAATACTGTAACCCAAACAAATACGGTAACACCCACAAATACCGTAACCCCCACAAATACGGTGACCCCAACTCAAACACCTACAAACACGGTTACGCCTACGAATACCGTAACACCTACAAACACGGTTACGCCTACGAATACCGTAACACCAACAAATACGGTAACGCCTACAAATACGCTGACATCTTCTATAACACCAACAAATACAATGACGCCAACACAGACACCAACTAAATTGCCACCACCTGCTTGTGATTTAGAAGCAACTGATGTTTAATTAAAATATTATGCCAACACAAATTACGTCCACTAATTATAATAATCAAAATTGCACGGTTACATTATATTCTGCGACGGGAAATACCATTCCATATACAAATGCGACACAAATTTCATTGGGAACACAAACAATACCATTTACATATTCATCAACAACGGTTAGCGACGAATATGGAGTTTTTTCTTGTTTTTTTAGTGGTTTTAACAGTACATGCACTGTAAGTCAATTAACACCTCCAGATGGTGATGGGAATAGATATAAGACAATAAAAATTGGGAATCAAATTTGGATGTCAGAGAATTTGAGAACAACCAAATTTAGAGATGGGACACCATTGGATAATCTTAATCAAGTTTCAAATGAAACTTGGGCTGCGGCAAATACGGATGGTGGAAAAAGATATTGGGCCGAATATCAGAACAAAAATACATATGGACTTTTATATAACCAATTTGCAGTTTATGGAACAACGAATTCCACAGCAATATGCCCAACTGGATGGAGAGTCCCATCTAATAGTGACTTTTCAACCTTAAATACTTATTTGGGTGCAAATTCCGGAACTCAAGCAAAATCTACAACATTATGGAGTTCTGGTAATGGGACAAACACATCTGGTTTTAACGGTATACCAAACGGATATCGAAATACTAGTGGCGTTTTTCTTCAGTCTACTATTTCTGCATATTATCAAACCACTAATATTGCAACGTTTTGGTTTTTACAAGCAAGTAGTAATTTGTTTACGCAAGCAAATAGTGGACAACTTGATGGTTTTACCGTTAGATGTATAAAAAACTAAAAATTTCCGTAAAATAAAACAACATGAATGAAATAACAATAGGAAATCAAATATGGGCTTCAGAAAATCTATTATCAACCCATTTCAGAAATGGTGACCCAATTCCATTTGTTGATATTGAAAATGATTGGGCAAATTTAAATACTCCAGCGTATTGTCATGGAATCAATTCAAATTATTTTTTATATAATTTTTGGGTAATAGTTGACCCAAGAAACGTAGCCCCAGTTGGCTGGAGGGTTCCGACGGAATCGGACTGGAATGAGTTAATATCTTTTATTGGTGATAAAAATATTGCCGGACACAAGCTAAAGTCAGTTTCTGGCTGGGAGTTGACCATAACAAATCCAACAACAGGCGAACAAACAACAGAATATTTCAACGGCACAAACGAATTTGGTTTTAATGGGATAACCACAGGCTTTAAGCACATGAATGGTATTTTTATTCCAGATTTGTTATCCGCATATTTCATTCCACAATCAATTGATGATGATTTGGCAAAATATATATTTCTATTTCATGGTAGTGAATTAGCAAAAGGTGGTATGTGGAAAAAAGATGGTTTCCCGATAAGATTGATTAAAGAAGGATAATTACTATTTATTTTTATAAAAATCTTTGTAATATAAAAATAAAAAATGGCAACAATATTTGTGCAAATTGCTTCTTATCGAGACCCGCAATTGGAGTTTACCATCGAAAGTATGTTAACTAATGCAAAATACCCAAAAAACATACATCTTGCTATAGCGAGGCAATACCATGAAGATGACAATTTCGATAACTTGACCAAATATCGAAAAGATAAAAGGTTTAAAATATTAGATATCCCATATAACGAATCGGAGGGTGTTTGTTGGGCAAGAAACTTAACTCAACAGCTTTATAATAATGAAGATTACACCCTGCAAATTGATTCACACATGCGTTTTGTAAAAGATTGGGATTTCATGTTAATCAACATGATAAAAGATTTGCAATCTCAAGGTTATAAAAAACCTTTGCTAACTGCATATGTGAGTTCTTTTGACCCAGATAACGATCCAGCAGGAAGGGCAACAGAACCTTGGCAAATGGCTTTTGATAGGTTTATTCCGGAAGGAGCAATATTCACTTTGCCAGAAACAATTCCAAATTGGCAAAACGTAACATCTCCGGTGCCATCAAGATTTTATTCTGCACATTTTTGTTTTACACTTGGCATTTTCTCTAAAGAGGTTCAACACGACCCAAGATATTATTTTCATGGTGAGGAAATTTCCATTGCAGCAAGGGCATATACACATGGATATGATTTATTTCATCCTCATAAAATTGTTGTTTATCATGAATACACGAGGAAAGGAAGAACCAAACAATGGGATGATGATAAAATGTGGGTAGATAGAAATAATGCGTCCCATTTGTTGAATCGAAAATTGTTTGGGATGGATGGGGCATCTTATGACCCAGAAGAATTCGGAGATTATGGCTTCGGAAATCAAAGAACTTTGCGAGATTATGAAAAATATGCTGGTTTATTGTTTTCAAAAAGGGCTGTGCAGCAATATACATTGGATAAAAAATATCCACCAAACCCATATAATTATGAATCAGAAGAGGAATGGGAGGCCGATTTTGCGAGAATCTTCAAACATTGCATTGATATAAATTATAGCTCCGTACCAGAAAATGATTATGAGTTCTGGGTTGTCGCATTTCATGGAGAAAATGATGAAACAATATATAGAAAAGATGCGGATGTACATGAAATTGAAAGGATAATGAAAGACCCAGATGGTTACGGAAAAGTTTGGAGAGAATTTCAAACATCTGTACAACCAAAATATTGGGTAGTATGGCCTTATAGCACATCAAAGGGATGGTGCGAAAGATTGAGTGGAAATTTAAATTAAAATTATGAAAGAAATATCAGGACATTTTCTATATGATGATAAACACACAACGCAACAAGTTGCAGATATAAAATCATATTTTGAAAGATTACTAATAATTGAAAATTTTGAAGTAATAATAGAATTGGGAACTTCTTTTGGTGGTCATACTTATATATTAGATGACATAGTTAAGGAAAATAATTTAACGCATAATATACACACTTTTGATTTTTTATATAGAGATTATGTTGAACTCTTTCTAAAGGAACGAGGATGTACATATCATATATTAGATGAAAGAGATGAAATATATAAAGAAACGGTTGTAAATTTATTAACAAATAATGGTAAAGCATTATTATTATGCGATGGTGGTAATAAAAAAGAAGAATTTAATAGATATTCTGAATATCTAAAAGTCGGAGATGTTATTATGGCCCATGATTATTCTTTTGACATAAACGTTTTTGAAAATGAAATAAAAAATAAACGTTGGGATTGGTTTGAGATTAGTTTTTCGGATATAGAAGAATCCGTAAAAAAATATAATCTAATAGAACACCCAACAGTTGATTTTAAAAATGCGGTCTGGGCTTGTTTTGTAAAAATTTGATTATGAGTTATTCAATAGCAACATTTTGTTATGGTAAAAGATATTATGACCAAACTAATAGATTTATTGATAGTTTAAATACTGTATCAGAAAAGCCAGAATTGTTCGTTGTTACCGATAATGTAAACGCAATAAGAAAAGAAAATTTTGTAAACGTAAAAAATATAAGAGAATATAATGAAAAATATTTTACTTATGAAAAAAATTACTACGATTTTGATTTTTCAGTGAAAAGATTTTCTTTGTTATTTGCTTTTGAAAATGGCTATAATAATGTAATATTAACAGATACTGATGTGGTAGTAAATGAAAATTTATTTTATTACGAAAACATTATCAATAGTTTTGTGGAAAATTCTATTGCTGGTCAAACCACATATAATTTCTTAGAACAGTTAAATAATAATAGTATGTTAGGAATAAGATTCCTACATTACGAAAAAAAGTTTAACGTGTTTTTTGATAAAAATTTACTAAATGAAATGGCTGAAGATTGTATACAATACATATCCATAGATGATGAAAAAAAATTCAAATTTATTGATACATGGAATGAATGTATTTCCATAAAAGATAACGATAGATTAATGAATATACCTGCGGGCAACATTGATGAAATGTGTTTTTCGGCTTGCATAAATAACATTAAATCCATAAACAATTCAAATAAATCAATAAACATACTTATAGCAAAACACGATAAATGGTACTAAAAGTAGTAACTTCAGTATATGAATTAAATTATGGAGACGAACGTGGCGGTTATAAGTCATATCCTCTATTAACACAAACATTAAGGAATATAATTTTTGATAACTACGAATATGTTATATACACTAATAAGCACACATACGAAAAACACAGGATATGGGAATATTTTGACTATCCTAATGTTAAAATTAAATTCCATGAATTAAATTCAGAATATTATCTAAATAATATAAATCCAATCAGAATTAACAAATTTTTAGGTGGTGAAATTTTTGATAGAATTTATTGTGTAGAAAATTATATCGAAGTAATCCTGAACAAATTAAAATTTTTATTGGATGAGTGCGAGGAAAACAAAAATGTAGTTTGGATTGATTCTGGATTATTCGGTACAAGTTGCCACGATAGATGGAGAGACTATATAAATAAAATTGCCCATTCAGAATTATTTTTAAAAAAAATTAATCAAAAGATTAATCAAAATAAATTCATTTGTTTGAGAGGTGAGGGAATAATAATAAATTATGAATTAATGGGTGTGTTGCATAATATCTTTAACACCGATTTCAAATTAATTTCAGGTGGTTTATTTGGGGGGGATTTTAAAAAAGTGAAAGAAGTTTTATCAAATTATTTAGAAATTTTTGAGCAATATTACAAAACAACGAATAGCCTTATAAGTGAACAAGAAGTCTTATCTATTCTTACCCATAGAAATGATGTTAAATTTTTTAATTTTGGAGACTGGATAGATTTTCAAAGAGGCATACTACAATTAATGGATTTATATGAACCAGAGAAATACAAAATAGATCAAATATATGAAGTCAAAATATAGCTTCAATATAATTTGTACAACAATTGGTAGGGAATCTCTGGAAAGATTAATAAATAGCATTGAAAATCAATTAGACTATAATGATTATTTTACTTTGATTTCAGATAACAATCACGAATTTGTTAAAAATTTATTGAAAAAATATAAAGTTAAATTTAAAATAAATCACATTGTTAATAATTATGGCCCATCTGGTAAATTTGGTCATTCTTTACTAAACGAATATATTAATAAAGTCGATGGAGATTTTATTATGTTTGCCGATGATGATGATTATTATGTGCCAGACGCATTTGAGTTTATAAAAAAAACAGTTCAAGAAAGAAAATTATATATATTCAAACATAAATGGGGAAACACTATTAATTGGGTTACAGAAGAAGTCACATTAGGAAATGTTGGTAAGTGTATGGGTGTAATACCCAACACTAAAAATTTACCTATGTTTCAAGAAGATGTTTTAGGTGATGGTATTTTTTATGAAGAAATTTCTAAAATTTTTGATTTCGAATTTGTTGATAAAATAATCTATAAAGTTAGAGACACAATATGAACAAAATAACATTAGTAACTGGTCTTTGGGACTTAGGAAGAAATGAATTATCGGAAGGATGGAGCAGAAGTTATGAGCATTATTTAAATAAGTTTTCCGAACTATTAAAAACCGAAAGCAACCTAATAATTTTCGGTGATGAAAAATTAAGAGATTTTGTCTTTGAAAGACGTTCAAAAGAAAATACCACCTTTATTGTTAGAGATTTAGATTGGTTCAAAAACAATGATTATTACGATAAAATACAATCGATAAGAAATAAACCAGAGTGGTATAATCAAGTAGGGTGGTTATCAGAATCCACACAAGCAAGATTGGAATTATATAATCCTTTGGTGATGAGCAAAATGTTTTTGCTCCATGATGCCAAGATATTAGATCCCTTTGATTCTGATTATATGTTCTGGATTGATGCGGGGTTAACAAATACCGTTCATCCCGGTTATTTTACACATGATAAAGTATTGGATAAGTTGTCAGAGTATACAAATAAATTTTCTTTTGTTTGTTTTCCCTATAAAACTGAAAGTGAGATACACGGATTTGAGATTAAAAAGTTAAATCAAATAGCTGGAAGTAGTGTTGAAAAAGTTGCAAGAGGTGGGTTTTTTGGTGGTCCAAAAAGCAAAATAGCCGAAGTCAATTCAATATATTATGGGTTACTTTTATCCACCTTATCCGATGAATATATGGGAACAGAAGAGTCCATATTTAGCATTATGTGTTACAAACATGCTAATATCATAAATCATTTTGATATTGAAGCAAATGGCCTATTGAGTACATTTTTCGAGAACTTAAAGAACGATGCTTTACCAAAAAATGAAATTAAATTGTTACCTTCTGATATTTCAAAAGTTGGATTATACGTACTAACCTTTAATTCCCCAGAACAATTCAGGCAATTAATAAAGTCAATGCTGGATTATGATAGGGATTTTATTGATAAACCACAAAAATTTTTATTGGATAATTCAACTGATTCATCCACAACACCCATATATGTTGAAATTTGCGAAGAATATGGATTTGAACACATCAAAGTAGATAATGTTGGAATATGTGGTGGAAGACAATGGATTGCGGAACATTTTGAAACTTCAGATAATGATTATATGTTTTTTTTCGAGGATGATATGTTCTTTTACACAGGAAAAGAAACAGCTTGTAGAAATGGTTTTAACCGATATGCGAATAATTTATACCGAAAATCACTTGAAATAATACAAAAAAACAACTTTGACTTTTTAAAATTAAACTTCAGCGAATTTTACGGCGACAATAGCACACAATGGGCTTGGTATAATGTACCTCAAAATATTAGAGAGATATATTGGCCGGATAATAATAAATTACCTGAACAAGGGCTTTCACCAAATGCACCGAAAGCAGAATACAAAAACATACACAATCATGATGGGTTACCTTATGTTACCGGAGAAATTTATTATTGCAATTGGCCGCAGGTGGTTAGCAAGAAGGGAAGTGAAAAAATGTTTTTGGATACAAAATGGGCTTATCCTTATGAACAGACTTGGATGAGCCACATGTTTCAATTAACAAAGGATGGAAAATTAAACCCTGCTTTATTATTGCTCACACCAACAGAGCATAATCGATTTGATTTTTATGACGGTTCTTTGAGAAAAGAAAATTAAACATATTTATTTTTAAAATTCATGTTTACCAAAAAAACATTGATTGGGATTTTAAAAGAGCAGATGGAGTTTGATAGTTGGAAACTTCCATCATTGGAACAATTAATGTTGGAATATAAGGTTGAACATACCTTAAAAGGTAATGACTTTTGGGATAGTGAATCTGATTTTTTGGAAGCCGTTGAAAACGGAGAAATTATATCCATAAGCAAAGAAGAAGACCGAAAGATATCATATCGTTCAAGAACTCGTTCAAAAGAGGACCTTCTTTCGTTGATTAGAGGTTATCGTTCTTATCCCCAATATAGGAACGAAAAAACAATAGACAAAATCTATGAAGGTTTCATGGAAAATAAACCAATGGATTTGCCAATTGTAATAGAATTTGCGAATGGTAGGAGAAGAATATTTTCGGGTAATACCCGATTGGATATTGCTTTTCAGTTAGGCATTACCCCAAAAGTTTTGTTGGTTCAAAGCGAAACAGAATATTAAAAATGGAATTTTATATAAAGAAAAACGCCACATTGCCCTTATTGAAAATGTCCGTTGTGAAAGATGGAAGAAGCGATTTTAGGTCTTTTATGGAAGACCTTGAAAATTATGCTATGTATTTCACGATGTATGACGTCAAAAGTGGTATCGCAAAAATAGTAAATGCCCCAGCGGATATTGTTTCTACCGAATCTGAAAATGAATATTACATATATTATCAATTCAAAGAACGAGACACCAAAACAACAGGTAGATACAAGGGTGAATTTCTTCTTAAAAATACACAGGGCGATTTAATACTCCCATTGAGGGAGGAATTATATATAAATGTTTTGGATTCAAACCTAAAACAAACAAAATGTTGCTAAAAAAGGTATTCATCAAAATATTCTTTAACTGAATTTTTTAGTCCCACCAAATCAGAGAAATTAAATATAACATCCATTTCATAATCATCCAAAGCTAAATCTGAAACATGGGTTCCGTTATTACCAATGATATTGTTATTTCTTATTACTCTAATAATTTTTCCACCCAAACCCTCCAATCTCTTTAGTTCATTTAAATATCTAACATCATGAACAATATAATTCTCTCCGATGTTAAAACTTGTAACCAAAGCATTGACCCATATATCTTGGTCAATAATGTTTCTTAGACCATCACCCACACCTTGCAATACTTGTCTTCTGGAAATGTTTAAATATGGAGCTTTGTCAAGTTTCCACTCTTGTGAATAGTCTTTTCCCGAAGGAATTTTTTCGTTAGTTATAATTTCATAAACATCTCTAAGTTTGTCTGCGAAGGCAACTATTTTAAAATCAAATTGTGGATATAATTCTTTTACGATTTTTGCGACTTCGCTCTTACCCGAACCTATTTTACCAGAAATTCCTATTATCTTTGACATATTTTATAATTTGAAGCAAATATAGAAAAAATTTTCTTAATCATCTTTCGCAAGAACAATTTTATGCGTATTTTTGCGAAAATTATTCTTTAATGAACCTATAATTATCTTATAATGGAAATCACACCAAGTCAAATCGAAGAATTTCTCCACGGAACAAATCCAGACAAACATATTGTATCCATAGAGTATGATTATAGAACAAATAAGGTTTTAATACTAAAAGAAATTCCCGGAAGAGGAAAGTGTTATAAAGAAGATAAATTAGTTGCTTTTTGTTGGATGTCCGACATGGGTGATTTGCAATTATATGATGGTTCAAGAGAAAAACTAAGGGCTTCAATGGCCAAATATGGTATTACCGTGGAAAAGCTATTGGATTACGGAAACAACAGATTAAAAGCTGGTTTGAACTATATGGTCAAATCCCAGAATGGATATTCAGCATTGAGGGACTTTTTCATTGATGGTGGTTTGGACTTGAACAATAAGGAAATTAAGGATAGGCTTGGTAATAGATTATTAATGCTACCACCTGTTGAACAATATCTTATTTCAACAGGTAAACGCTTTTTCAAAGGCTTCGAGGATTATGATGACATTACCAGATTGGTTTTCGATATTGAAACCACATCGTTAAACCCAAAAGATGGTTATATCACCATGATTGGGGTTAAAACCAATAAAGGATTTCATCAATTATTAAATTCAGATAATGGCAGAAACGAAAAGAGGATTCTGCTTGAATTTTTCTCAATCATTGATGATATAAAACCATCCATCATTGGGGGTTATTATTCCTTTAACTTTGACTGGGACTTTATTTTTGCGAGGTGCGAAATCTTAAATCTCGATGTAAAAAAATTCTGGCATTCCATAAACACAGAGTATAAAGTAACCAGAAAGGAGGCTAATCTCAAAATGGGAGGTGAGGTAGAAACTTTCATGCAGACAAAATTGAGGACTTATAATGTCATTGATATTATCCATGCAGTCAGAAGGGCAATGGCGATTAACAGCGATATCAAAGAGGCTGGTCTTAAATATATCACAAAGTATATAAAGGCAGAAGACAAAGATCGTGTTTACATTCCTCATGAAGATATTGGAAAAATATATGATGAGAATAAAAAGTTTTGGTTAAATCCCAAAAATGGCAATTATAGGAGATTTGAAGAATTTCCAGATTTGGAGGAACGTTATCCGGGAAGATATCTTTTGATTGATGGTCAAGAGCTTGTTTCTCGTTATCTTGATGATGACTTGGAAGAAACACTTCGCGTTGATAAAGAATTCAATCAAGCGTCTTTTCTCATGGCCTCAATGGTTCCAACAACTTATGAGCGCGTTACCACAATGGGAACTGCTGCAATATGGAAATTATTGATGCTTGCTTGGTCATATAAGCACAATTTGGCTGTACCAAGAAGCGCAAAGAAGAGGAATTTCGTTGGCGGTTTGTCAAGGTTATTAAAGACCGGATATTCAAAGAACATCCTTAAACTTGACTTTGCCTCTCTTTATCCATCTATTCAACTCGCACATGATATTTTTCCTGAATGTGATGTAACGGGAGTTATGAAAGCCATGCTAAGTTATTTTAGAGATACAAGGATAAAATATAAGAGTTTAGCGTCCGAATGGTATTCAAAGGACCCCAAAATTGCCGAATCTTATAACAATAAGCAACAACCGATAAAGATTTTTATCAACTCTCTATTTGGCTCACTTTCTGCCCCATTGGTATTTCAATGGGCAGATATTGATAAAGGGGAATCTATTACGTGTATTGGGAGACAATACCTCAGACACATGATAAAATTTTTCATGGAAAAAAATTATACTCCTTTGGTATGTGATACGGATGGTGTAAATTTTAGTTATCCAGAGGATGTTGATTCCAGAGAATATACTGGAAAAGGTTCGAATTGGAAAGTTAAAAAAGATAAAGTTTATAAAGGTATTGAAGCAGATATTGCGCAATACAATGATTTGCACATGAAAAAAGAAATGGCTTTAGATACTGATGGTACATGGGCTTCATCAATAAATTTATCAAGAAAGAACTATGCGATAATGACAAATGAAGGTAAGATTAAACTTACCGGAAATACTATAAAGTCAAAGAAGATGCCCCAATATATTGAGGAGTTTTTGGATAATGCCATTAAAATGTTGTTAAATGGTGATGGGCATAGTTTTGTCGAATACTATTATGAATACCTTGAAAAGATTCAGAATAAAAAAATACCTATTATAAAAATCGCAAACAAATCAAAGGTAAAACAAACGGTAAGCGATTATAAGGTAAGAATAAACAATAAGTCAAAAGCTGGCCATGCTTTGGCGAGAATGGCACATATGGAATTGATTATCAATAATAATATTGATGTTAATTTGGGAGATGTTGTTTATTATGTGAACAATGGAAAGAGTATAGCCGATGGAGATGTTCAGAAAAAAGGTGTGCCCAAGTATGACAAAGACACCATTAAAAGAATGAGGAAAGAGGCAAAAGAAACTAATAGAACTCTAACAAAAGAAGATTTATATGAAGACAAAATTGTATTGAATTGTTACTTCATTGATAAAAAACAATTGGAATTAAATCCAGACTTACTGGGTGAATATAACGTGAATAGGGCAATATCCATTTTCAACAAAAGAATATTGCCCCTTCTTGTTGTATTTAATCCTATTGTAAGGGAAAATCTCCTTGTTAAGGATGTTAATGATAAGTATTTATTCACCCGCTCACAATGTGAGCTTATAAACGGTCTTCCAATGGAAAGCGGTGATCAGGACGATTTGGATACAGATTTGTTGCAGATGTCCAAAGAAGAAATAAAATTCTGGGAAAAGATGAATTTAAGCCAAAATTTCATTTTTGATTAGCTCCTATTACCATCCGAGCTTGTTATCCACCATGTTCCACCTAAAAACCAAAATGAAACGCAAACTCCTTTTGTCATGTCGATGTCTTCATATACATCGTCAATTTTACCATAATCTGGTTTAACAATTACCCTATCGACATTACACTTAATAGATATGTTATCAGTTGTTTCCCTATCCAATGTGATAATACATTCTGGTGTGTCGCTTACAACAATAAAAGATTCTCCACCAGAAACATATTCTTTTTCTGATATAATAGAGGTTTCCCAAGTTGAAATAAGAACACCATTTGGTGTGTATTTTCTAATAGGTGAATGCTTTACAATAGCCATTGTTAAAATTTTTAAAGGTTAAATAACATATATTTGTCTGGGCATTGCCCTAAATTTCATTTGTTTGTTTAGGTTTTCTGCTATTAACGCTTCTTTTTCCATTACCTTCTCAGGTCTTAAACGCTCAAGTCTTAATTTAAGTTCTTCTTCCAGTTTTGATTTCTCATCTTTTGCTTCTGTCGCCAAAGACTGATAATCCATTGTAATTTCGCTGTCAGGCGTTTTTAGGTTTCCAGAGTACTTTCCCCTAACTCTTGATAAAGTCTCCTTTACGTAGGCTGTAAACCACCTTCTGACCCATTGTTTTGCTGGTTGGTTTAATTTATCCCACGTTAATTCGGATACTGGCACATCTGAAGGCAGTCTGATGATATCTGGGTTATCTGCAAGACACTTTCCTCTATCGTCTTCGCCCACATCATAATACCAGTACCACACTTGTTTTCCAACGTACATAGAATAATTGTTCCAGTTAAATCTCCCAGCGGGAGTATTTTGCAAATGTATTAATTTTTTTCCATCTGGCAAAGCTGTAATTCTATAAGTCAAAAATCCACCCAATATTCTATTAAGAATATTTGCTGATTGCATTCTAAGAAGATAATCAAACCCGGACATCATAAAGTACGAACCTTGATATCCAAGCTGGGCATAACCTGCTTGTGATGCACCAAGGCCAATACCCCCAAAACCAAAACCACCGACACCCCCAAGACCAAAAGCAGTCCAAGGCTGATTACTAAACCAAAGAAGTTCATTTACTTCTCTTCCAGCAGGAATCTCGTATATTTGTTTATTAGCTTCAAGAGTAAAATAATCTTTCTTTAAAACCCAAGGACCCGAACTTTGAAGGCCAACAATTTTAGAATAAGAATATTCAAATTGCTTTTCAAAATCCATTGTTCTGGTAATCAAAGCGTTTGCGACAGATTTTTCGCTCATATTAAGATTAACCAAATTTGTCCATTGACTTTCAATAAGCCAATCCAAAATGTATTGTTCATAGTCTTGAATGGACAATTCCATCAAAGAATCCATCATCACATCTTCTATTTCAACGCTCCTAATTGGTGCACCCAGAAGATGTTTAATCCTTGTATATATTTGACTCCTTTCTGGTTCTGCTATTACTGACATAATAATATCCTTTATCAATTAAATATCTAAGGTTGTTGTTTGTGCTTTTGAAAAAGCTCATAAACAAAATCCCAATTTATGCAATCCCAAAAGTTTTTTATGTATTCATCTCGATTGCTTTGGTATTTTAGATAATATGAATGTTCCCACAAATCAAGCCCAAGAATAGGAAAACCCCCATTCCTTATGATATTCATAAGTGGGTTATCTTGATTCGGTGTGCTCATTATTTTTAATCTATTCGTTTTTGTTAACACAAGCCACACCCACCCAGAACCAAATCTTTTTTGGGCAACAAGTTCAAATTTGGTTTTAAAATTTTTTATTGAACCGAAATATCTAATAATATTTTTTTCAAGTTCTTCTGGGATTCCTTTTTTCTTTGGAGAAAGCATTTTCCAGAATAAAGCATGATTAAAAGCACCACCAGCATTGTTTCTTATTGTTTTATTAAATCTATTGATATGTTTAATAATCCCTTCCAAATCATAATTGATATCTTTATCTTTTATAGCTTTGTTAAGTTTATCGACGTATCCTTTATAATGTTTTGTATAATGAATTTCCATTGTTCTTTCATCAATAAATGGTTTTAGAGAAGCATAAGCGTATGGAAGTTTTTCAACCCCAACTTTTTTCATCTCATTTATGATTAGTTTGAATTCATTTTCTATATTTGCCTGATGTTCAGAAAGCATTTGTAGATATTTATTCATAAATATTCATTTAAGATGAAATTACCAAATGAAGTTAGGATTAAAGTAAATTTGCCAATTCCAGATGATCTTAAAATTATTTATAAGATATTCAAAAAAAATGGTTTTGATATTTTTTTAGTTGGCGGGGCTGTTAGGGATTTTTTGTCAAAAAAACCCATAAAAGATTATGATTTGGCAACAAATGCGTCACCGGATGATGTCATAAAAATTGGAAAAGAAAATAATTTACATATTGTTGATAAATTTAAGCAATATGGTAGAGTTGATGTTAATGGTTATGAGGTTGTTACTTTCAGAAAAGATATTGGTGATAAAAGGAAGTTAGATTCCGTAGAATTTTCAAAAATTGAAGATGATGTAAATAGAAGAGATTTTACCATAAATGCTATTTTTTATGATTTCGAAAAAAATGAAATCGTTGATTTAGTTGGTGGAGTTGAAGATTTAAAAAACAATGTTATTAGAACTGTAGGGAATCCAAATGATAGATTTAGAGAAGACCCTATTCGCAAATTAAGGGCATTAAGGTTTTTCGGCTTAATGGGTGGGGAAATGGATGAAAAAACATATCAAGCATTAAAAGATAATCCGTCTTTGGCTGATATTAGCAGAGAAAAAATTAAAGAAGAGTTCATAAAAGGTTTGGAGAAATCAAAATCAGTAAAAGAATACTTGGACTTAGTTTATGAGTTAGGTTTCATAAATCAAATTTATCCTGATTTAAATGTTTCTGACAATTACCCAGAAGAAAAAAATATATATGTTTTAATCGCATATTTGCTAAAAGATAACAATCCCAAAATACTTGAAAAACAGTTAAATACTTTAAAATATGTGACAGATGAAATCAGGAAAATAAAATTTTTGGTTTCATTATATAATTTTGATTTAGATAATATTTTAAATTTAAAAAATGAGCAAAAAATTGCTAAAATATCTGATGATGATATTTTAAAATTTGGTAAACATGTTGGCAAAAATTTTAATAAATTTATAAAGTTTGAACCTTCAGTTTCTTTTAAGGATGTCCCAGAAAATTTGAAAGGCACAAAAAACAAAAGAGAAATCGGAAATTGGATTTTGCAACAAGAAAAAAACAAATTTTCCTTGTTGAAGGAATTTAAAAATATTTTAATATCAAAAAGTTTTGGTTATATTAATGAACAAGTTAACAAAGTTTCGGAAGATTTCGCGGCTAAAAATAATTTTTTTGGACCAGTTTACCACGGAACAACACCAGAAAATTTTGAAAAAATTCAAAAAGATGGTTTTACAATTTTTATTGGAAACGCGATGTCGGGTCAAATAAGACATGGATATGATAACGTTTACAGTTCTTATGGATTTTCTGGTGCACCACCACCAGTTCACCATTTGGGTTATGGAATATATTTCACCACATCAAAAGAAAACGCCAAAAAATTCAATCTTGGTAACACCAAAAATTTGAAAAAATTTTACTTGGATATTCCTAATTTGGAAATAATAAATTTCGCTTCAGAAAATACTATGATGAAGTGGTGGATAAAAAATGGTTATGATCCAGAGTTGGCAAGAAAAGATAGAGTTCAGGCAACAATAAATCTAACCGATAATTTGAAGAGTAAATATGATGCTGTTTGGTTTAAAGGAAAATCAATTAGAAGGTTATTGGATGGTGACCAAATTGTTGTTTTTGATGTAGATAGAATTTATCAAATTGATCCAAAACTTAGCACAGGAAAAGATATTGGCGCAAAAGTGATAGCAGTAAATGATATCTATGATAGAAGATATAATTCGGAAAAAGATGATTATGATTTAGTTGTGAACATACCAAAAGGAACGAAGGGCATTGTAAAAAACAAAAACCCAAAATATTATATAGTCACATTTAAACCCGGCGGAACAACATATAACGTAAAGGAAGAGGATATTGAACCCATATGAATATTTTAATTACTGAAGAACAATTTAAAAGGATATATCTAAATAGTTTAGAAGGATTTAAAAGCGCCATGGATAATTACCATGAATATGGTATTTTTTACCATGGAACATCTAATCCAAAGATTAGTGAACTTATCCTGCCACCAATTGAAACCAAAACCATATCAGAAAAAGGTAGGAAAAAAAATTTAGATAAAGTTTTTTTTACCAAAAGCTATAAATCAGCACAAATTTACGCCGGAAGAGCTTTCAATTCTTATGGTGGAAACAAAAGAGTTTTGCCGATAATTCCAATAGGAAAAGTTGAAATTGTCAATTCAAACAAAGGAAGCGAAGTTTTTATGGCCGATTATGCAATAGTTATCAATGAAAATGAACCAATTGAAAAACAAATAATTGAATATTTTAAAACAAAGTTAAATTCAAATCATCTTTTTCCAAAGCCTTAACGATTTCGGCATTCAAATCTATTTCCTCATATTGGTCACCCAATACTTTGGATATGATTTGTTTTTTCTTATCCAAGATGGAATAAATAACGGTCTCAATCGTGTTATAGAAAATGGGATAATAAACCAATACATTATTCTTTTGACCATATCTATATGCCCTATCTTCCGCTTGGGCGTGATCGGCAGGAACAAAAGATAAATCGTTGAATATAACAGTCTCAGCACTTGTTAGTGTAATACCCACACCAGCAGCTTTTATATTTCCCACAAACACCATTACCGAATCTTTATTTTGGAAATCATCAACGCTTTGTTGCCTTTGCAATTTATTCATCGAACCATCCAACTTAACAGCTTTGCTCCCAAAGTGATTATAAATCTTATCCAATGATTCAGTGAAATTGCAAAACACAATTACCTTTTTTTCCTGTTCAATTAAGTTATCAACAAGTTCAATGGTATTTTTAACTTTTTCATTGGCAATCAACTGCCTAAGAGCTGCTAATTTTGCAATATGCACATTTAAGTGTGGATTTTTCTCTTTCTTTTTCCAGTCGTGATATTCGCCCATTAACCTTTCGTATTCAGAAGAATTCAGTTCTAAATAAATTGGAGATATAATTTTTTCGGGCAAGTCCAAAACTTCTTCTTTCAATTTTCTAAAAACAACATCTGTTGTTCTTTCTTTTAGTTCTTCCAAATTGCTTGCACCTTTGCTGTTCCACACTTTTCTCCCTCCAATCCATTGCTGACGACCGTTGCAATATCTAATGACATATTTAACCCAATTTCTGCTAACAACGCTTTCAACCAAACTCAATAAGTTATAATAATTTATTGGCCTCGATGTCATCGGGGTTCCGGTTAACAACCAAACCCTTTGAATATGTTTTGCAATATCATTAAATATTTTTGTCCTATTTGCTTGCGCTTGGCTGACCATATGTGCTTCATCAGCAATCACCAAATCAAATTTTTCATCCAAAATAAATGATTCAATATTTTCATCTTTTTTGGTTTTTACTTGATGAAAATTTTTCAAAATATCATAATTCATTATGACTATATCATATCCTTTTTCGAATTTTTTCCCATCACAAATGTATATGGATTTGTCCGTATAAAACCTAAATTCTCTCAACCAGTTTATTTTAAGCGAGGCAGGACACACAACCAATATTTTATTTGCATTGCATTCCAAAGCAGCAATAATTGCTGCCGTTGTTTTTCCGGTTCCTTGGTCGAAAGCTAAAATGTATTTCTTATTTCCCAATAATCTTTCTATAGCCTCTTTTTGATGAGCCATTGGCATCCTATGCTCATACTTGGAATAATCAACATCAATCTTTTCAACCTTATTGGTTTTTATTAATGCGTATTTTGGAAACCAATATGATGAAAGCTCATCATTCTCATTAAACTTTCCCCAAATATGATATGATTTTTCTTTTTCGGCCAACATTTTTTCAACCCAAACTTGTTTTGGGATATTGGGCATATTTTTCTCTTCTGCCATTTTTTGGGCAAAAGAAAAATCCATATTCACCCACTTTCTTGCGATTTTAGGTGGAATATCTTTAAACTTTAAAATGTATTCACATTGCGCTTGTGTGGGCAGGAATCCGTTGTTAATCTTATGTCTTTGCTTTAAGAATAAGATGAAATCATTAGTTCCAGAATAAGATTTTAATGCTTGGATTGCTTGATCTATAACTCTCATATTAATTTGATAATGCTACAAATATAAGCATTTTTTTGTGAATATTAAATATTTATATTTATGAAAAAAATTGTACCAATAACAAGGCTTGGAAAATTTTTTGGTGGTGAGGACCTTAGCCTTGAGGTGGACATGGGAATGGAATGGCTTCACGGGGACATGAATTTCAATGTCGTTCTATACCGTGTTGACAGAGAAAAAACAAAAATGGATGATATCTATGGCGAAACAATAAAGGATGGTGTAGTATTTATGACCCCAGTTGAACTCAAAGGATATGTTAAAATATCTCAACCATCAAATAAGGAATTGGGAGGTTCAAAGATATCCATGAAAGAACCAGCAAACCTTCTTTTTTCCATATATCAAAAGCAACTCGATGAATTGGGTGTGGATATATTAAAAGGTGATTATCTGGGATATTATGAAACGGAAACAAAGGTGAGATATTATTCCGTTGTTGATGATGGTTACGTAACATCTGATTTAAAACATACGTATGGTGGTGTCAAACCGTTTTATAGGACCATAACGGCCACTTGGGTCACAGAGAATGAATTTAGAGGATTATAATGGGATTACCAAAGAAAATAAAAAAAGACATATCGTTGATACCACAAAAGCAACTTTATCCGAGACGGGAGGAGTTGCTTTCACTTATAAATGAAAAGGGAACCTTTTTGCCGAAATCCGTATTGCATGATGATTTGGATTTGGGAATGATTGAATTTGTTAAAGAAAATTTAAAAATATATTCTGATGGTGTTGAAGTCCCTTTTATAGATAAGATATTATCAACACAAAATTGGTCTCAATATACCGAAACTTGGAGATTTAATGATGATGATTATAATGTGATTCCACCTTTTGTTTGTTTAATTAGGATGCCAGAAATGAAGTATGGTAGCAACCCATCAACACAATATACCATACCAAACAGAAGAACATTTTTTTATGACTTCCAACCAAGCTGGGATGGACAGAGAAAAGGAGGGACAATTTATGAAATTCCGCAACCAGTCCCAATTGATATAAATTATAGCATAAAAGTATTAACCAATAGGATTAGAGATTTAAACAAGTTCAACAAAAATGTTTTGCAGAAATTTTCATCAAGACAAGCATACACTTTGATAAATGGGCAATATGTTCCTATTATTTTGAACAACATTACCGATGAATCACAAATGTCCATCGAGAATAGAAAATACTTCATGCAAAGCTATGAGTTTACCATGCTTGGCTATCTTATTGATGAGGAGGAATTTAAAATAAAACCTGCGATATCGAGGGTAATGCAAATGTATGAGGTTGATACCAATACATATAAAAAAGCACCAGAAATTAAAACCATTAATGTTGAAACTTATACCGCGAGCATAGAAAATACAATTTATGAAGAGACAATAAGATATAATGCAGATTTAATTTATACCTCATCGGATAATGTGTCATCATTTGATGTTTATATCAATAATCAATATTATGGGACAGATATAAATGGCATCGCAGTTTCAACGAATGATGTTTTGAAATTTGAAATAGCAAAAATTGCATCAGGTTTGTCAACTTTAAATTTCAAAGTAATTTTCAATCCTCAAGAAAGCATTAAAAATTCGCCAACTCCAACGCCATCGGTTACGGTTACCCCAACAAGCACGGTAACACCGACACCTTCAATGACGGTGACACCAACAAACACAATAACGCCAACACAATCTATAACACCTACTTTAACAACAACACCAACTCCAATGTCATTTATCACAGTAACACCGACGGCATCTATTACACCAACAAATACAACAACACCAACTCCAATGTCATTTATCACAGTAACGCCGACGGCATCTATTACACCAACATCATCTGTTACCCCATCCACAACACCTAATGTTATTGATGCTATAAAATCACAACTAACAACAAGTTTAAACGCATATAATGCAGCACCAGTCGGCAATTGGATAAAAGTAACAAAAACAGAATATGACAATATCGCAGCTAATGTTGCTGGCGCAACCAAAAAAGGAAATAATGATGCACAAGTAAACAATAGAGATTCACTTACGAGCTGGCAAAGCAATTGGATTGCTTTTGGTTTGGGTAACACACCATCGTTCCAGATAAACCAAAATGAATATGTTATCGGAATGATTACGGAAACATGGAATCAACCCAATGGAACTTCTCAATTGGGATACACAACATCGTTCACCGGAAACACAATTATTAATATAGGTAATGCTGCTGGACCTTCTACTGGTGGTGTAAGAGACTATTTCATCAGAAAAGCACCAAATGACCCAGCTACCGAAACAAGATATCCAACTTTATTTATGACTCAATCACCAAATGCAGTTCTTTCTTGGAATGGATTTAGATCTCCAGACAATGGTGCAACTTGGATTGCATTACCAAATAATCAAGTTGCCAAAATTCAACTTATAACCACATCTACAAAATCTTGGTAAGTTTTAAATATTTTTTGAACCAAAAACAATCATTAATTGTTGATAATTAATGAATTAAAATTAAAAAACATGGAACCAGAAAAATATTTGGAACATCAAATTTGTCCAATTTGCAATTTTAAAATTCAAAAATCAGATTATTTGAAAGAAATTTTTGGAGATAATCCAAAAGTAGAATGGATTGCAAATTTGGTAACGCACTACAGGCATAGTCATATATCATCTTGGAACAAATGCTGGGGTTATAACGGAAGATATTATCGTTCAGGATGGTTTGGAAACTATGATGAAGAAAAAATATTGGTTAACGAAAGAGCCAAAAGGCAGTTAATAAGAAAAGGTTTTGAGATATTTAAAAGTAATGGAGTTACTTCGGAGCATTTTAAAGTTTTGCAAAATACCACTGAGGAAACTATTAAATTAGCTGAAAAACTATTGGATAGTTCTGAAGTCAAGGTAAAAAAGAAGAAAAAAGCAATATAAATACAAATAATCAGCCGAAAAGATGGATTATGCCTTAAATCTAAATATTTATAGGCAATAAAAAATCAAAAAAGAATGGCTGAACAAGTTAATCAAAAAGTTTTTGTCTCGCCCGGTGTATATACCTCAGAATCGGAAATACCGTTTATTTCACAAAGTGTGGGCGTAGCAACATTGGGTTTGGCCGGAGAATCTCTAAAAGGTCCGGCATTCGAACCAATATTCGTAACAAATTACGATGAATTTCAAACTTTCTTTGGTGGAACATCACCAGAGAAATTTGTAAACACCCAAATTCCAAAATATGAGGGTGCTTATATCGCAAAATCTTATCTTCAGCAATCAAACCAAATGTTCTTTACAAGAGTATTAGGCTTGTCTGGTTATGATGCTGGTCCGTCATGGTCAATTAGAGTTGTTGCAAATATTGATGGTTCAACAATTGTTTCTGGTTCTTCTACAAGTTTTACAACAACTTTTACAGGTTCAACTGGCACAACGCTTTTACTTAGTGGCTCATCAAGCATTGTTAATGCTAATTTAGATAAAACATATACAAAAGCCGATTTATCCACATCCACTATTAGAGATGATATTAAAGAATTAATGGATGCAATTTTTCTTGCTAATATTGGAACCGCACAAGATTTAATATCACACAGTTTAGGGGTATATGGATCAATACCATCATCGGAATTAGCGTCTTTAGCTAGTCTAAACTATACAGCCATAACAAACAATTTTGGTGTTGAGGTTGATTTAGGATTAAATGATTTGGAATCTTCCAATAACGATCCTTGGTATTATGCCAATTTTATTAACACATCCGGAGAAAATTATAGCGGATATTCCTTCTATTACACAATTTTACAGTACATAGATTTAGGTTCTTCTTATAGTGGGACAGTAGTTGGTAATGTATATACTTTTACTGGAACAGCATATTCAGATTATCATAATATGGTTGTTGCAACCCTTCGTTCAAGAGGTATCACCGAATATAGTTCAACAAATCATGGCCCAGTTTATCAAGTTGCGAATACAAGTGATGTTCAATTGCTTTCCACTGGTTCTTATTCTGGAATATTGTCTTCACCTTTTGCAAATTTTGCAATATCTGGCATTACAAGAGAAAATAAAACATTCTCGATTGATGCTTCTTTGAATACTTCTGCTTCCAACTTTATCGGAAAAGTATTTGGAACCGATAACTTTGGAAAGGATAGAACTGTAATTCCATTGTTCGTTGAAGAAGTTTATCCTTCACTTTTGACTTATGCTTACAACAAAGGATATATCAGGGGATTAAAAACTGATTTGGTATCACTTGGAAGCGCAAGAAGTGGTTCTGCCGCATCTATTGGTAAATATTTGGATAGGTACAAATCACCCACTACCCCTTATCTTGTTTCTGAATTAAGGGGCAATAAAGTTTACAATCTCTTCAAATTTGTTTCCATTTCCGATGGTAATTCCGCAAATACGGAAATAAAAGTATCTATTGGTAATATTTCTCTAAAAAATAGAACTTTTGATGTTTTTGTTAGGAATTTCTTTGATACTGATGCTAATCCAGTTGTAATTGAAAAATATACCAATTGCAATTTGGATGAAAATAGCAATAATTTCATTGCAAAGAAAATTGGTTCGTCAAATGGGGAATTCTCTTTGATATCCAGATACGTAATGGTGGAAATGTCTGATGAATTTCCGAGTGATGCCGTACCGTGTGGATTTATGGGATATGTTCAAAAAGAATATGAACAATCCATAAATGTATTTGGAAATCCCGCAATACCAGTTTATAAAACAAAATACTATATACCAAACGAAGAAGTTTTCAGCATCCCATTTGGTGTTGGTAGCAATAATGTTTCTGGAGACAACGTTAAAAGGACTTATCTTGGATTTTCAAATACAACTGGTGTAGATGTTTCACTTTTACAATATAAAGGCATGAAGAATATTGGAAATCTTTATGATGTGACTTCTGATTGGAATTATATGACAAAAGGTTTCCACATGGATTCTGGTGCAACAACTGTTACTATTGCAAATAGTTTTGTAACTAGCGGAACCTCTGCATTCGAATGCGGGGTTGGAGATTTTACCCAAGAACCAACTAGCCAAACTAATCCGTATTATTTCTTATATTCCAGAAAGTTCACCGTATGCTTCGCAGGTGGATTTGATGGTTGGGATATCTATAGCGAAAAACGTACCAATACAGATGAATATAGGGTTGGAGGATCGGGATTTTTGGCTGGTGCTTCACCAGCATCCAGTACAAGATACCCAACTGCCTCTGGTCAGGGACTTTTCAAAGAAATTACCGTTGGTGATAATACTATTGACTATGCAAACACAGACTACTATGCTTATTTATTGGGTATTAAAACTTTCGAAAACCCAGAATCGGTAAACATAAACATTTTTGCCACTCCCGGTATAGATTATGTAAACAATTCCAACTTGGTGGAAGCTACTATTGATATGATTGAAAGTGATAGGGCGGATTCCATATACATTACCACGACACCAGATATAAATCTAACCCTACCAACATCCGATAGTATCATTTATACCCAAGAAGCAATAGATTCTTTGGAGGAAACTAATATTGATTCAAGTTACACAGCTACGTACTATCCATGGATATTGGTAAGAGATAGTGTGAATAACACTCAAATCTATATACCGCCTACGGCTGAAGTATGTAGGAATTTGGCATTAACGGATAATATTTCATTTCCTTGGTTTGCCTCTGCTGGTTACACCAGAGGGTTGGTGAATTCAGTAAAAGCTAGATTAAAACTTACACAAGAAAATCGTGATACCCTATATCAAGGTAGGATTAATCCAATTGCCACTTTCAGTGATGTTGGTACAGTAATTTGGGGTAATAAGACTTTACAAGTACGTGATTCAGCATTGAATAGTCTAAACGTTAGGAGATTACTATTACAAGCTAGGAAATTGATTTCCGCTGTCGCGGTCAGATTGTTATTTGAACAAAATGATCAGATTGTTAGGCAACAATTTTTGGATACTGTAAATCCAATATTGGATGGTATTAGAAGAGATAGAGGATTATATGATTTCCGAGTGGTAGTATCTAATGCTCCAGAAGATTTGGATAGGAATACCATGAATGCTACTATCTATCTTAAACCTACTAAAGCGTTGGAGTATATTTTGATAAACTTTACTATTACACCAACTGGAGCTTCATTTGAAGATATATAGATAACAATATCCAATAAAATTAATTTCAAATCCCAATGGAGAATATCTGTTGGGATTTGTTTTTTAATGGGAAACATATATAAAAAATCATAATGTAATTTGATGGACTTCACCACGCAACCCAGCTATATATATGATGCTATGGTTATTCTATATTTGAATATCTAAATGATTATTAAAAAATATTAATGAAAAAGAATAATGAAATTCTAAAGATTTTTAAAAAAATACTAGATATTAATAATGTGATTGTTATATATGTGATCCTATTAACTAGTAGGAATTATATATATGTGAATTTACGAAAAAATTTTCAAAAGTCAAGAGAAAAAGTGTTAAATTTTTCTTAAGGAAATGTTAAAGTTTTCTAAATATTCATCACCAAGTGGAATTTTTAAATTCCTCTGCTGGATTTAAAAAAATCTATATTTTTTAATAATTTTGGATAATTGGAAATGGAATCTATATTTTTTCTAGTTGGAAGTAGAATATTTCACCAACTGGATTAATTATATTTTGGGAAACAAAAATTTTACTAATTGGAAATTATATAATATTATGTTTAATAGAAATAATGGATAAAATATTATCCAATTGGAAAATCATATAGTTTGGTAGGATTAATTATATTATCATTAAAAATTTAAGATTGTGAGTGCTACTCACCAACTGGATATTTTTCAATATCATTATGAATATAATGTATTCCATTAAGTCCAAATTAATGAGATTTTGGCTTCACATCGTGATGTTTTAGAAATATATTATTTTCTAGTTAATTATGTTTATCTATATTATTTTCATTAATATTTTGTAATTATTTTATATTATATATACAAATATTATTATAATAGAATTACATATTTCCAAATAGTAATTATATATTTTATATGGATATTGTAATATATTTACTTTATATAGAATTACATTATTTTCTAATAAATTATTATAATGAATACTAGTATTGAATATGGACAGATTGATTTTTCATTACCACATGATGTTGTAAGTTTACCTTCCAATGGTTTATTTTATAAGAACAAAAAAAAATCGATAAAGGTTGGCTATTTGACCGCTTCTGATGAAAATATTTTAATGAGTAACTCAAAAGACATAACTTTAACACTTTTGAGGAATAAAATCTATGAACATGATATCAGACCGGAGGATATGTTGGAGGGTGATATTGAGGCAATCCTTATATTTTTAAGAAATACAGCATTCGGACCAGAATTGGAATTAAACCTAAAAGACCCTAACACCAAGAAGAATTTCACTTATACAGTGGATTTGAGTGTATTGAATTTGATAAAAGGACAATCACCAGAAGCTGATGGTACTTTTGTAACTATTCTTCCCAAATCTGGAGATAAAATTAAAGTAAAACCATTAACTTATTCTGAAATTATTGATATTCAAAATGTTATTGATGCTTATCCAGATTTTAGGATTCCACCAAAAGTAACTTTAAAGTTACAGAGGCAGATATTGGAAATAAACGAAAAACCATTGGATAAGAATGAGATTAGCACATATGTAGAACATATGCCAATCATGGATTCCAAATACATTAAAAAATTTATATATGATAATGAGCCAAGATTGGATATGAGAAAAGAAATTACAACCCCATCAGGAGAAAAACTAACGGTAGATGTTGGTTTTGGGGTTGATTTTTTTCGCCCTTTCTTCTCAATATAGGTTATCTCAGATAAATGAATTTTATTATTTGGCCAAACTTTTGAATATATCCTATTCGGATTTTATGAAGATGCCAGTCTTCATGCGAAAATATCTTTTGGATAAATGGATTGAGGATTCCAAACCAAGTAGTTAAATATTTATGTTTATGGGTTTTTACCTATAACAAAATAATTTTATGGCCGAACAAAAGGAGAGTTTAGGGAATATAATGAATGAAATGAAAAACATCATTCGAGAAGAGACAGGTCTTTTCGGTGGTGATAATTTTATTTTAAAATTAGATCAGGCTTATCAAGACTTAAACGTTAGGGCTACAGAGGTTAATAAAAATCTTCTACAAAATAGGGAACGGATTGGTGAAATTAAAATGGCATTGGCTGATGCTGTACCAAAGGTTGCAGTTATGGGTGGCCAGATGTCCGATGTTGTTACCACAATAAGCGAAGCTGCCGAAGCTAGTAGAAGAAATGTTATTTTATCAACTGATAGTGTTGGCAAAATGTTTGCCGCATCCAAAATTTTGGAAAAAAGTGTTGGTTCTATTGTTGATAATTTTTTAAATGTTGGTATTCAACTTAATAACATTAGTGGTGACATAGAAAAATCTATAAACTATGTACAAAGCATAGGGGGTGATGCCAAGGCTGTTATGGCCGATGTTTTATATAATACTGACCAATTAAATAGATTCAATTTTGAAAATGGTGTTCAAGGATTAACAAGAATGGCAGCAAAAGCATCTATGCTTAGGCTTGATATGGGAAGTGTATTCAGGTTTGCTGAAAAGTTAGCTTCACCCGAAATGGCTATAGATGTTGCAAGTTCATTTCAAAGGCTTGGTGTTGTTACTGGTTCATTGGTTGATCCGTTTGCTTTAATGTTTAAATCTATATCTGACCCAGAAGGTTTGCAGGATTCTATTATAGATTTGACTAAAAGATTTGTTATGTTTAATGAAGAAACTGGGGATTTTAAAATAAATCCAGCCGGAATACTTCAAATGCGAGAACTTAGCAGTGTTTTGGAAATGGATGCTAAAGAATTTGCGAAAGTAGCATTGGCAGCCGCAGATATGGATAAAAGGATATCAGAGATATCTTTTGAATATTCTGGACCTAAAGAAGATTTGATGATGCTTGCCAATATGGCGCAATATAAAGGGAATGAATTTGTTGTTAATTTCAAAGGACAAGAAAGATTATTGAGGAGTATAACATCAGAAGAATTTGCAATAATGAAGGAAGCTCAAGAAAAATCTCCCAAAACTTTGGAAGATATTGCAAGGGGTCAAATGAGCGTAACTGAAAATATACGGGCAGATGTTAGAGCAATCACCAATAAAATATTGTATGGTATTGTTAGCGAACCAAGTGCACAAAATTTGGCAGAAGAAATAAGAAGAGGACAGAGATTGGGTGGGCAATTTTTGGTTGAAGCAACGCCAGAGACAACGGAATTTAGAAAAGGGGCAACAAGTTTATTGGATATTGTAAAAGAAATTGGTAGTAGTATAAAAGATGGATTAACCGATGCAGAGGTTGATAAAATTGCCCAAATGGGAAATCAATTATCTGGTGAGGTCGGAAAAGCATTTTCAGAATCATCATCAAATGCGATGAGAAATTTGGTTAATAGACTTGACCAAACAGATAAACAGGAAAAAAAGGTTTTTGATATTATAATGTCAAATAAAGACATATTGACCAATTTGGGTATTACCAATATTGATAAAACGGAAACGATTCAAAAGAAAATAACGGAACAAACAATTAATAATAATATAAATGTAGATGGGACGATTAATCATAATATTCAAGTCCCAATAGGTTTAAATAGAGAAGATGCTCAAAAATTGATTGATAAAGCGTTTGAACAGAAACTTACAGTGGAGAGAATGAAGGAACTCTTAAAAGAAATACTTAATAAATCTACCACAGGCAATTGAGATAAAAAATTACTATTTCTCTATTTATTAAGAAATAGAGATAAATGCCCAGTCCGTTATCGTTTGCAAATACGGAAATATTTAGAAAAGCCTTAATAGCCAGAAACTTAGAACCATATGGAAAAGGTCCTAAAGTAACACCACCAGTCACTTATGAAATTATATTGAGGGATATGTCCGTAAAGGACAGTCCTGATGAACTTATTGACACTCTTATATTTGCCAATCAGCATTATGTTTTAAATCAATATGGCAAAGAAGGTGGTTATATGATGTTCGAAGAGTTTAAGTTAAGAAACACAAAACCAAACGAAGGCGAATATGGGTATGATGATGCCAATTTGTTTCTTTCTTCAGCATCTTTTTTTGCACAATTAAGAACCAAAAACTACTATGGTGATGGGGATAATATTATTGATGCTGGACAATATGTTAATTCATTAGAAGTATTACACCCAAATAGAAAGGGTTCAAACAATCAGAATTATCCGGATTTTGTTTTTTCAACATATAACCCTTTATCTATACTTTTATCAGATTCTCCACAAGGGTCTGATGGGAATGTGTCTCAGGATTCTTTTTTGATGCAATTTGCGGTTAAAAACCTAAAAAAAGAATTTGAAGAGCGAATTGGTAGAGAAGCAAAGCAAAGAACGATTGATAAAGCTAACATTTTCAATGCTAATGATGCTTTTGATGTATATAATCTTGTAACAGGAAAACTTCCTTTAATATCTCCTGATTGGAGTATAACAAGTCCCGCAAATCCGATAACAAGTGCTGCTGATTTTGGGGTTAAACTTGCTGGCTCGACAATACCTTTTTCACCTATACCCGGAAGTTATTTTGATACCAATATATCATTGGGTCAATTAAGCAAGACAACACAATTCAGAAATAATGTAAGAAGGTTACTTACTGGGAATAATACTGGTTCTGAAACTTTTTTTAATAATACAGGCTCTGGACAAAAATCTATTTTATTTTTTAACTTAAAATTTAACAAATATAGGCCAAATCTTGATAGCAAGTTTTATGAAAGGATATTTGGCGAAAATGAAGAGCGCACAATAAATGGTGTCGAATTTTATGTTGGTTCACCAAATGCTGATCCGAAATTTGTTGCCTCACCATCTGGTGAATTACCATTGAATGAATTTGGCGAAGAAACAGAAAACCAAGTTTACGGCCCCGATAAATTGTCAAAATTATATGAGGGTGAAGATTTGGATTTGCGAATAGGCGCAAATGGTAGAACATACGCAGATGGTGGTACAATAGAGGGCGGTTTAACTTGGGTTTCACCAAAATATAAAGGTAACGCTGGAAGAAAAGTAGGTGTTGGTGGGCAACTTTATGGTGAAGATGAAGAATTTAATTCTGCAAGTTTCACCAGCACGGAATCTACAAATTACGATTTCAGACCCGGAACCATTATGGATGATACCCAGAAGTTGATTGATAGTCAACCAAATGGGGCAAAGAGATATCAACACGCTGGCAATGCTATTGACCAAGTAAGCAAAATATTCAATGATGGATACAAAGAAATAACTAAGGGTTCAAAGGTTTTAAGATATGAAGGTGCAATAGGAAATGAGGTTGGAATGGAATATTGCAGATTGTTTACCAAAGACACACCATATTTGACTTATGCGGATTTGCAGAATCCAAAAGGCATGGTTAAAAGTGGAAGAAAGTTTTCTTATTCTGTTTTGGATAATGCGTATAATCTAAACATATATCCAGTAAAACCAGAAGGTAATCAAGACTCAACAAATATAATTGTAAATCAAGCCACGAGAAATGTTAAAAAATATATGTTCTCTCTTGAGAATTTATCTTGGAGGACATCGAACACACCCGGACTTACGGTTGCGGATTTGCCCATTTGCGAAAGGGGGCCTAACGATGGAAGGATTATGTGGTTTCCTCCTTATGCGTTAAAGTTTGATGAAAGTGTTTCTTCAAACTGGAACAAAACTGAATTTATCGGGAGGCCAGAGCCTGTTTATACTTACAAAAACACAAGTAGGACGGGTAGCATAAGTTTTAAAATTGTTGTAGATCACCCTTCTGTTTTAAATATAATTGTCAATAAAGTTTTGGTCAATGAAACAAATAAAGATAGAATAAACAATATGATTTCTTCATTTTTTGCTGGTTGCCTCAACTATGATTTGTATGAACTTGCAAAAAAATACAACACAGCGAACCCAAATGAATTAAAAGAACTACAAACAATTATTGAAAAGAAACTTGTTACCGAAGAAATAGTTACACAAGTCAGCAGGAGATTGAATACAGGGAATAATACCCCAAGCAGCAATGATACACCTATTGCCCCTACACCTGTTGAAGATGCTGACACATTAAAAAAGTACAATAGTTTATCTTTTTATTTTGATAATGACATACCAAATAGAAATGTTGATATAAGTCCTTTTGATGTTTATTATAACGCTTATGTATCAGCGAGCAACAAGAGTAGATACAATTCAAGAAGCCAAACTAAAAATAGCCCTTATCCAACAAGTCCAGCGCAAACTAGTAGTTTTTTCACCAATTATGTAGAAGACAACTATAATGGTTTTAAAAACATGTTTGCCGAAATATTAAATATTTTTCAGACTGATTCATCTGCAAAAATAACATTAAATTTGGTTGGTTCTGCTTCTCAACCACAAACGGTGGATTATAACTTGGCTTTGGGTGTAAGAAGAAATGATTCTGTTGTGTCTTGGTTTAAGACGTTTAGTGGTGGAACATTGAATCAATACATTGGTAACAGGTTAATCATAAATACACGTTCAGAAGGTGAAGGTGCATTGGTAAATGGTCAAGTAAGTGGTTTTACTGCAACGCCCAAAAATTTTGCTGGTAACACTTTGCAAAGTTATGATTGTTCTAAAGGTGATAAGGAAGTATTCACCATAAATGCTATGGCCTGTAGAGCCGTAAGACTTGAAAAAGCGGTTATTGTGAGAACTCCAGCCCCACAAATAAATCCACCTGTAAATCCTATCGAAACAACAACTGAAGAGGTAAGGGTTCAACGCACATTTGAGGTAGAACAAGAAAGGCAGATAGAGAATTTACCAAAGAACATAACCAAACGAATTTTGAGGATATTGTTATCCGAATGTGATTACTTCAACATGATTAAAGAAGAATCTCCATTTTTGTATGATAATTTGAGGGATAAATTAAAATATTTTGACCCAGCATTTCATTCAACAACACCAGAAGGATTAAATGCGAGATTAACATTTTTGCAGCAGTGCATGAGGCCCGGCGATACAATACCTACCGTACAAAAAGATGGTAGGTTGGAATACAACAATGCGAGGAATACTGCATTTGGTGCTCCACCTGTTTTAATATTAAGAATTGGAGATTTTTATCACACCAAGATTATCCCAGAAAATTTATCCATATCTTATGAATCTTTGGATTTGAATAGCGATGGCATTGGCGTTCAACCTATGATTGCGGATGTTAAGTTGTCTTTTAGTTTTGTTGGTGGACAAGGGTTGAAAAATGCGGTTGAAAAACTTCAAAACGCATTGACATTTAATTACTATGCCAATACGGAGGTATATGATGATAGGTCTGATGTTACAGATGAGAGTTTAAAAGTTCTTGATTCTGAATTTTACGAGCTTTTAAAGTTTAGAACGGATTTACCAACAAGTCCACAAAATGAGATAACAAGTTTAAATGATAGCCTTATAGGAAAAGTAATTTCTGGGAACACAGAGACGGGTTCGATTTCATATACCTCTTACATGGATAATTTAATAACTGTTTCTCAAAACTATTATACGGGTGTATTCAATAGCCTAAAAACAATAAACAGTTCTTATAATCCGGTTGTGAGGCAGAAATTCACTTCCAGTAGGTTATATAAGCTTGGATATATAACGCCCGACACAGAAACAAAAATATTTGGTAAACCAGATGGCTTCATAAATAACATAAATGACGAATTCGATAGTTTTATAAAAAGCGTTGAATCGGAAGAAGATGAATTTTTAAAAGGCTTGATTGAAACCAACAAGTTTACAGGAAAATTAGTCAGGGTATTAAAAAGGAATTATGTTACTTTTATTAAAAATTTGAAAACTGATTTCAACATTGAATTGATGTCTTATGTGCAAACAATGACGAATCTTCAATTAGAGTTGACAAGAAATCTTACAAGGCTTAATATTCTTTCTTTTGAAAATATAGATGGTTCTGATGGTTACAAAGATAAAAGCGGCGATATTTTTACTTATGATTTGACTTCTACAACTATAAATGGTACACCTTCAAAAGATGTTGTGACTAATAATAGGAATCGTGTAATAGATGATTTGAATAAATATTATGATTCTTTTATAGAAAATAAAATATTCAATTATAACGGGGTTACATATGCCAATCTAAAAGTTGTTTACGATAATTTATCTGTTGTATTTAACTCAATAAGTGGAAATGAATTTTTCAACTCAGACATTAACAAGAGGTGTTATATGATTTTGTCTAAATATATAACAGATGGAAAATTATATGCAGATTTTAAAAATGCGTTAATAAGCAATATTATTCAGAATATTGAGGATTTTGGTAAGAATAATGAAAACATAGAAATTTATTTTGACAATTATTGGTTGAACAAAGTTAAACCCTCATTTTTAATCGAAAACGAATATTCTACGGCATTTTTGGACAATTTCCAAAACACCTATTTGAGCAATTTTTATGACTATAAACCATACAATAAAAATGTTCGGACTGAATTTACTTACACAAAGAATGACAATCTCCCATTGGTTAAGCAAATGGTTATTAATTTAGGGGATTCAAACAATACCGAAAACTCAAAAGATTATTGGAATAAAAATGTATCCGGGGCATATATTGCTAAAGTTAAATTACTATGATGAAATATTATAATAGGTATAATACTTTTTTAATAAATGGTGTTCAGACAACTGTTCCTTTCGTTAAAATACCGCCTAAAACCACGGACAAAGTATATATTTACAAAATAGGTAAAAGTAGGTTAGATAAAATATCTCAAGAGATTTATAGTACACCTTATTTTGGGTGGTTGATTTTGCAAGCTAACCCTCAATTTGGTGGGTTAGAAAATAACATTACCGATGGCGCAATACTTACTGTTCCATTTCCTTTAGAATCTTCTTTGTTAGATTATAAAAACCAGTTGGATAATTATTTCTACTATTATGGCAGGTAACGTTCACGTCATTTATGACTATCAAAATATTGTTTTAGTTGACCCTAACAAAATAGAGGACACTAATGGAAACGTAGCTGAAAGATTGATAAATCATGAGAATATGGTCATGTATGCCAATCTTGAAGCCAAGATAGTACCAAGAACAAAGCTCATTGTTGGTGGTGACGGCTCTGATAATGTGAGAAACGTTTTAATTGCGAGGATAAACTTTTTAAAACCCGGAAATGGTGATTTTTTAAATAGTGGATATGTAGATGAAATAACAGGTTTAAATAGTAGGCAAGGTAAAGGCGTAAATCAACCAAAGGAAGAGACTATATTTTTTCAAGACAATGCCTACATAAAAAACACTGTTAATAAAAATCAAGATGGGTTTACAGTTGATAATGCTTTATTAGGTATAACAGAAATTAGCGTAACAACTAATACGTCATTTATACCAAAGGTAACCATTCAGTTGGAGGACGTTCAGGGTAGGGCTTTGTTTGCGCAAGGAAATGAATCTCCTTATGCGGCATTTTATAATTTGCCTTATCCACCGTTTTACTTGACCTTGAAAGGATATTATGGTAAAGCGGTTAGATATGAGCTTGTTCTACAAAAATTTAATGCAAGATATAATGTTACAAGTGGCAACTATATGGTTCAGCTTGAATTCTATGGATACAAGTTTAACATTTTAAATGAAATAAGCATAGGTTCTTTGTTCGCCACACCACACATGTATTCCAAAAGATTCGAGGTAAAAACTAAAAATTTAACACCAGAAAATCAAACAAAAAGTTTTTTTAAATCTGTTGATACTAATATAAAACAGGCTACAAATGGTGATGATTCCGTATATGAAGTTTTTAGCGAGAGGGGTTATGAAAAAGTAATAGAAGTTTATAAAGAATACAAATCAAAACGATTAATAGACCAAGATTTTCCAGAACTTACACTTTTGGAATTAATGAATAAATTGGAATTTTTCGAACAGAATATATTAAATGCGTATTCTAAGGTAAATGTCGCACCGTTAACTGATGGTAGAGATTTTAAGAATAATTTAAATAATTATTTTAACGAAATTAAAGGCAGTGCATCATCTTGGTTTAATATTTATGTTAATCCAAAGCCATTTTACCTGAAAGATAAATCCGAAGCAATATATAGATTAAAGGATGAATATCTTTCACCAGATAAAGAAAGTCTTGCACTTTCAAAATTACAATCTATTATAAAAAAATTCAATGACAGGTTGATTACTAATGAATCTTTTGGAGAAAATAGATTATATGAAATAAAAAACAATATCACATATGAAACTTTTACTAAGAATATTGACACCCTAACAGACATTGATTGGGGCTTGAGCTATCTTTCTCAAACAGGTATATTAGGGGCTTCAGAGGTAGAAGTAGAACGATATAAAAATAGTTTTATAAAAATTAGAGTAAATGCCGAAAGCAAAGAGCCTATAAAGGAAGTATGGATAAAAGGTTTTGATTATAGCATAATTGGTTCGTTTTCTTATTATATTAACAATATGGAAAACGAGTACAATCAAAAAGTAAGCAATATTGAAACCAGTTTATCTTTGGATTTGTCTTCAAAAATTGAAGACAAAGAGCTTGGCATAGGTTTTAAACCGACAATTAGGAATATTATCGCAGTTATAATGGCTTCTACAGAGGCGTTTATACGTTTAATGGATGAAGTCCATAATAACGCTTGGTCGGTAAGGTACGATAATGATAGGAAATCATCTGTTTTAAAAGGGCCAAGTTCAGATGATAAAGATATGTTATCATCATTTGATGACAATCTTAGGCAGGTTTTTCCTTGGCCGCAAGTTTTTGTTGAAAAATTTGATAATAAAGAGAATAGGTTTCAACTAATATATCCGGGAGACCCATCGATTATAAATTTAACTAAGGCTTTTTTAGCTAGTAAATGGCCGGAGGTTGAATTTGTTGAAGAATATTTGAAAGGTTTAACACAAAGATTTTCATTACCATTTAGTCAAAACCCACTTATAAATGAAAATAAAATAACAAGCAATCTTTTTTTTAATGCGATTGAATTTCCATTTGAAAACACACCTTTTCAGTTAAAAGAAGAAATAAAGTTTTTCTATGAAATATGGGAAAGACATTATTTAAGTATTTTTTATTCAGGTTTTTATAGATTTTCAAATTCATCAACACAACAAGATTTCATAAATTTAGTAGGTGAAGTAGAAAAAAACAACATCATAAATATACTCAAAAATTCATCACCATTTTTAGTCAACAAGATGAAAGAGTATTTAAATGTTGGTTACTTTAATGGGGAAACGGCTTACGTACCTCTAAATCAAGCAAACTACCAAGATTTTCTTAGGGTTATTTCAAATTTTGGTCTTGGCAAGTCTTTTCAAGAATTTTCAAGGGACATATTTGTGACAAAATATATTGGGTCTTTATTATCTAAACCATATAGTATATTAAGCATTGAAGATTATACTACTTCTCCAAATTATATAAATCCAATTCCTGAAAATATAAAAAATGGATATTTGAGGCTATTATCTTCAACGGCAAGTAATCCAGTTTCCTTTACAGATACATATCCATATACAAATAACGCTTGGTCACAATTAAACATAGGAGGAATTAATCAGTACGATACTAATCTCAGTTTATTTTTGGATTCCACTAAAAATATGGTGACAAATTTTGATAATTTATACAACACAAATTTTAACAGGCCAGTCACATCATTTTCATATTTGAATTTTATTAATCCATTACCATCAGCAAAAGCATCTTTTTCTTCTTTTTATCAAACAAGGACGGATTCTTCTTCATTTTTACCAACAGAAGGAAAATATCCATTAGGTGCTTTGTCTATGTTTAATACGCCATATTTCGTTAATTCCATTTTAAAAGGCGTTAATAATTGGAGACTTGGCAATAAAAATCCGTATGTTGAGGCTGCATATTTGTTTTTAAACTCATTACCGTTAGCGGGTATTAGTCAAAAATATAAAAACAACAATAATGCGGATAATAATTATATATTTGCGACGTTAAAAAAATTTGGCGGTTTACATAAATTACCTTACGTTTGGATATTAAAATATGGTTCTATTTGGTACAGATACAAGAAATTTAAAAGAGAAGGTATTGACATTCTTTCTGATGTTTGGGTTAATTTTGATTATGCTAACGGTTTTGATCCAAATGCTGGTTCAGTATCTAGGGAATATACTTTTACTGTTGATTCAAAAGAGTTCAAAATTTTCTTACAAAAAGAACAAACAAGCGAAACATTATCAGAATTAAACATACAAACTGGTTTCTACCCAAAGTTAATTAATGATTTTAACTTTTTTTTAAACGGGTATGATTTATATAGTAGTGGTTATACTAATCAAGATATTCAAAGAAGTGTTGATAGAGGTCTGATAATATCAAATTTATCAGATTCTAACATAAGTTATGGTGTTGGATATGACCCATCTAATGTAAATTCATTTTTGAGTTTAAAAACGTGGTCTGTATTAATTCCAAGGGCTATTGATGATAGTTTATATTTTGGAAATCCTTGTGCAGTAAACACGGAAATAAAAGGTGATTATTACATAATCCCTTCTTTTGGGTCAACAATTAATGAGGTTAATTTTAGATGTTTTAACAATGGTCAAATTACTGAGAATTTAATAAACAACAGCAACGTTTATAACGGTTCTGTAAGACTATTATGGGGTGCGCCGCATTATGGGTATTTTAACGACGCTACAATTAGAAAACCGAACCCAGATGAATATCTTATAAATTCATTTAACACTCAAGACGCTTTCAATCTTTCTCAAAGCTACAAAAGCATAGAGGACATATTCTCTGTTTTCTCTAACGACATGTTGGACATATTTGAAAACGAATTTTTATTGTATTCTCGTTCAATTTATGAAATAACTAACGAAGAAAGAGTTAACATTAAACCTATTGAGATTAATTTTAACGATAAAAATTCAATATATAGGAATTTTCAATTGACAATGATGGATTTGCTTTCAGTTCCGGCATCAAATCCAAATGAATCATTAAACACCATAGAAAAACAAAGAAGTTTTGTTTCTTATACAATTGAAAATCAAATAAATAGTTTAGGTAATAAGATATCCAATATTATAAATTATGATGTAATATTCAAAAACGGAAACCCTAATTCCCATGATAGATATATTTTTGATTCTTTTTCTAATCATATTGGTGGCAATAGAAACTTAACTGGGGCATATGATTTTTCATTTTACACGTCTAACACATTACCTAGTTCAAACGGGGGGATTAGTCTTCAACTATCAAGAAATGCCAATGTTAACGAGTGGATAGATTTAGATACATATGTTGGTTTTTCAACAATACCTAATTTAGCTTATAGTGATAACGGTTCGTATATTACTGATTTTTTTATAGATAATAACGTGGCATTCACATCAGATAATATAAAGTTATTGTCTCCATTAGTTAAAATATACGCAACCAAAAAACTCGATAATCCATTATATAATTCAACATTATTCAATACTGATTTATCAAATTATTTGTCCTCTTTGGATGCTAATCTTGTAAATGCGTTAGGAATAACTTTAGATGGTGTATCAGGAAGTTTAGATAATATTGAAATTACATCTGTACCATTATTGAACAGTGCTGTTGATTCCAAACAAAGTAAAATAGAGTTATATGACATGTTTAAAGCTATTAACGATAAATGGATAGCTGGTGGAGATTATACGAGTAGAACACTGTTTGAAGATTTTTTATTTTTGGATAGGGGGTCCAGAAATATTGGTGATAAGTATTTAATTGATATTTTTTCTTTGAGAAAAGTATTATCAAAGGGAAATATAAACTTAGATAGCACTGTATTTTTGTTGGTGACAAATATATTAATAGACAATAACTTTAATGTAATGCCAATGCCATCTTACATTAACTTTTACAATGTACAAGATGTTACGGAAAACCCTTCATTACCTAGTTTAACAGATTTTGCCAATGATTTTTGGGGTACATTTCTGGAAGTAGATTATAGAAAATCTGGACCGAAAATGGTTTGTTTTTATGTTGAGAAACCTTCCACTTATGTTTCAACGATAGATGACAAGAATTATCTTTTTAGAGATGACGCATTTAATATGTTGAGAGATACTGATATTCCTTTTTTGGAAAGTCAAGAAGGAAAGAATGATTGGGGGTTATCGAATAAATGTGTTGGTTTTATTGTGGATATTGGCACAAGAAATCAGAATATTTTTTATTCTTTTAATGTATCTCAAGATAATGGTAAAGCGACCACGGAATCGTTGGCGGTGAATTATCAAATGGCGATGCAAGCATCTGGTCGAGCTGTTTCAACGCAGAATGTATCTTTATATAATATATATAAAAATTTAAGCTATCAATGCGAGATTTATTCTCTTGGAAATGCAATGATTCAACCAACAATGTATTTTAATTTGCAGCACGTACCACTATTTAACGGCCCATATTTTATAACAGAGGTTACACACACAATATCGAGTGGTAATTTCCAGACTAATTTTAAAGGTACTAGACAAGGAATATTTACTCTACCAACAATTGACCGTTATCTACAAAGTATAAATGAGAATTTGTTAACGAAGATAGAGTCCAGACTGAACCAGAAAAAAGATGTCGTCAAAAAAGAGAATCCCACAAATCAAGATAAATATAATGCCCAGCCAACAGACAATAAAATAAACAAAGAGGCTGAAAATACTTGTGTTTCGTTGCTTTCCGATGCGTATGCTCAATATGTTTCCACATCGGCTATTAATTCAAATATGTCGGCACAAGAAATGAAAGACTTAATTGTTAGCAGAACGGATGATGCCCTATTGCAAACTGTTATGTTTTCAATCTGTTATGTTTCTTCATATAGAAATAATGCTTTTTTCGCGTATAATAATAACTTTGCAAATATTAATTTAACGGTTGCCATGTCTCCGACTGATAGTCTATTCTCTCCGACATATTATTGCGCGAATTTGGGTGATAAAAATCTACCATTTGCTTCTTTTAGAAATAAAAATGATTTTATTAGTTTTCTCTTATCGAGGATAGAAAATAATCTAGGGCGCATATCCACGATTAATTTAGAAAATAATATAGCCGAGTATTATTATAGGTATTTTCCTTTTGACAAAGGAATAACTGACAAATTTTACGATGCCGCAAAAATAAACGAAATACCCAAAATAGTTTCTTTGGTTAAAGAGGCTATAAAATTGGGTCAAACACTTGGAATTAAATCAGCCGAAATAAGAAAAGATGTTGATTCTTGTGAATGATATTGAATATAATCAATTTAGCGTATATTTATAATAAAAATTTATGGACGATTTATCTCAAAAGTTGAACAAATTCATCGAAAATAATGATGTCACCAATGAAGAAATTGAGGATAAGACAATAAAAAGTAAAGATGGTCTTATTGAAAGAGTTGAAGTAAAGAATACCAATATAAAAGTTAAAACTGAAAGAGGAATTAAACAACTTTTAAACGATTAATATTATGGACAATAAATTGTTAGAGGAAATTGTTGCATACAGGAGGATATTAAATTATATTAATGAGCAAGAGGCTTTGCCACCATTGCCGGAAACGCCCCTTCCAGCGCAACCAGTAACACCTCCGGCTGAGGTGTCTCCGATACCACCTGCCACCGAACCACAACCTACGGAGCCACAACCAATTGATGTTGCGCAAGATGATTCTGTTACGGAAATTGATGCTGAAGGTGTTTCAATGGAAGAAGAAACGCCAGATGTTGAAGAATTGGATATAACAGATTTGGTTGATGCGCAAACAAAGATACAAGAAAAGCAAGACGAATATTTTAATAATTTATTTGGACAAATAAAACGCATGGAGGAAAAACTTTCTGAGATGGATCGTGTTATGTCTAAATTAGATAGTTTGGAAGCCAAAGTGGAAAAATATCGCAAAAAAACACCTGAAGAAAAACTTGAATTGCGTTCATTGGATTCTGGTCCATTTACTCAAAAACTTTCTGACTTTTTTGATGTTAAACAAGATGAGATGAAGAAAAGTGGAAAGAATGAGTATGTTTTAACAAGCGATGAAGTCAACGATATAAACCCAAGGGAAATTCAAGATACATTTAACGATTATTTAGATGATGAGGAAGAAGAAATCATAGAAATTTAATTTTTTTTCTTTTTTAATTTTGAACATTCATATTTAATTCATATCTTTGCATTCTAATTATTAATTATTCATATTTAAACATTCAGAATTATGACACTTAAAGAACAGATGGAGAAACTTGCCAACAGAGGTAAGTCAAAAGCAATGAACGATGAGGAAATGAAGAAAACTTATTTCTCAATCGCATTACCAAGTGGCGTTAGCCAAGTAGAAAAGAAGATTAGGATTTTACCTTGCGAAAACCCATTTAATGTGGGTTATTTCCACGAAATGTTTGTTGCGGGAAAGAAAAACAAAATTTACGATCCGGGGTATAACGACAAAAAACACTCGCCACTCAACGAAGTCGCCAAGAAATTGGAGGAAAAGAATACTGAAGAAAGTAAAATCTTGGCGAGGGATTACCGCCCCAAGAAATACTACATGGTCAAAGTAATTGAGCGTGGTCGCGAAGAAGATGGGCCGAAATGGTTTCGATTCAAGCACGATTCTCGCGGCAGTGGAATTTTCGACAAAATTCTTGCTATTGTAAGTTCAAGAGGCGATATCCATGACATTGAAAAAGGTCGGGATTTAACTTTGACGATTGCGCTAAAGAAATATAACGGAAAAGAATATTCCGAAGTAATTTCCATTTTGCCAGAAGATATCTCACCTCTGCACACTAATCCAGAAGTGGTTAAAGAGTGGATGTCTGATACCACAGTGTGGAGAGATGTCTACAAGCAGAAGCCTATCGAATATCTCGAAATTCTTGCTGCTGGCAAAACACCCAGATGGGATTCAGAATTGAACAAATACATTCCTTCCGACCAAGATTCTGCGAGAGCGGATTATGGGAAAAAAGAAGAGGAATCTGAAGAAGTTTCTGAATCACTTGTTGCGCGTTCAGGCCCTTATGTGGAGCCATCAATAGCTACAGTTCAAAATAATGTGGACACTCCTGTTCGCCCTGCTCCAGAGGTGGACGAAGATGACGAAGATTTACCGTTTTAAATATGGTTTTATTATTGGAACGCATCGGTGACGGTGCGTTCCTTTTTTTATTTATTAAACATCAACTTAAATGGCACTTAGCAAAAAAAAGTTCGATTTAAAATCGATAACTAAGAAATACTCTTCAACAACAAAATATAAACCAGAAGGATTTTATTCTTGTGGTGAAGCGTTTTACAATGCTTGTGGTGTTCCGGGACCTATCATGGGTGGAATTACCATGTTGTTGGGTCACTCTGATACTGGTAAATCTACTTCACTTATTTTATCTGCAATTGATGCACAAAAAAAATCACATCTTCCGGTATTTTTGATAACCGAAAAAAAATGGAGTTGGAAAAGAGCCGTAGATATGGGACTTCAGGCAGAACAAGATGTGGATGGTGAATGGTGCGGAGAATTTATATTCAATGATAGTTTTAAGTACATTGAGCAAATGACAGATTTCATTAATGATTTGCTTGATGAACAAGAGAAAGGTAACATACCTTATAGCTTATTGTTTCTGATTGATAGTATTGGTTCCATTCCTTGCAAAATGACTTATGAAGGAAAAGGTGGAAAAATGCACAATGCTTCTGTTTTATCAGATAAAATTGGTCAAGGTCTTCACAGTAGAATTTCAGATTCAAAGAAAGAGGAATACCCATATTATAATAGTATGGTGATTGTAAATCAACCATGGGTGAGTATGCCAGATAATCCGTATGAGCAGCCCAAGATTATGCCAAAAGGTGGCGAGGCGATTTGGTTGGCGAGTAGTTTGGTTTTCCTTTTTGGTAATGAAAAGAAGGCTGGTGTTAGCAAAATTACTGCAACTAAAAACGGAAGGACGGTTTCTTATGCAACAAGGACAAAAGTATCTGAATTAAAAAACCATACCACTGGAATTAGTTACAAAGATGGAAAACTTATTTCTACTCCACATGGTTTTATTTTAGAGTCTAAGGAAGCTCTTGAAGAGTATAAAAAGAAATATTCCGAGTATTGGAAAGAGATGCTGACTGGTGGTGGGGATATTACTTTTGATGAAGTGGAAATTCCAGATGAAATTATTGATTATTCTGACTTGTAATTTTTTGTGATGGCAAAAGTTTTGCTGGTTGACGGAAATAACCTTTTCACCATAGGATTTCATGGTGCAAAAGGTTATTTTCATAAAGAGAGGTATGTAGGTGGAATATTCCATTTCATAAACACTCTAAGGTTGTTTTTGGAGGCGAACAACTATGATAGGATAGTTGTATTTTGGGATGGGGAAGACTCTACCAAAGCTAGAAAAGAATTATTCCCACAGTACAAAGAAAACAGAAAAAATGTTTTATTGCCTTACCAAGAGGAGTCTTTTGCTTTTCAACGTATGAGGGTGATGCAATATCTTGAAGAAATATTTGTTAGGCAGTGTACCGCAAAAGAGAACGAAGCTGATGATTTGATTGCTTATTGTTGTCAATTGGCAGAAAATGATAATATCACAATATTTTCTGGTGATAGAGATTATGCCCAATTGATTGATGAAAAAGTTTCTTTATATTTGCCGGACAATAAGACTTTGGTAAAAAATGGCGATGCAATTAATTTTAAGGGTATTCAAGTTCATCACAAAAATGTATTATTATACAAGACTATTGTAGGAGATTCATCGGACAATATAGGTGGTATTGCTGGCATAGGTGTTAAAACCTTAAAATCGTTAATACCAGATTTGGATAAAAAAGTATATTCTTTCGATGACTTGTTTGATTTAGCAAAAGAGACCAACAACAAAAAAATTTTGAACGCTAAAAATAAATCTGGTATTTTATCAGAAGAATTTTATAATATTGTGCCAAGAATTATTGATTTAAAAAATCCACTAATAAATGAAGAAGGAAAACTTATTGTAGAGGAAATTTATTTCGAGAAGATGAATCCTGAAGATAGGGGATATAAAAATTTAATGAAATTGATGATGGAAGATGGTTTGTTTAAATTTTTACCCAAAAAAGATGACGGATGGGTTTATTTTTTTACACCTTTTATGAAGTTAATTAGAAAAGAGAAGAATTATGGAAGAAAAGAAATCAATTAAAATGGAGCTTGTTATCGCATTGAATGATAATATTGTTATTCAAAGAGACGTGAGTATTTTTAATTTTGATAACAAGGCAAAAAATTCTATTGAGTGTTTGAATTTTATGGACAGCTTGAAAGATTTTGTGATGACACATCTTGCAAGGAAATCATCTGATTACATGACTGAGTATAGAAACGAGATAATTAATAGCGATAAGTTTTTGTACAATTACGACAATGAGGGAGAAGAGTATTTCAATATTTATCTTAAAAAGAACGGAGTTACGGTTTCGCATAGGCAATTTTCTGCAAAACTTTTCCCTGCTGTCGTGAGATATAATTTGGATGTAAGACCTTTTATGAAGTCTGTCAAAGAGGATATTATTGATATCTTCACATATAATAAGAAACGGGAATTGACGTATGATTATTTGGGGTATAGTTTGATTTAATTATTTTTTTAACCATATTTAAAATAAAGCGTTATGCCTGACGGTAAGAATTTTGGGTATTTGGGGGAACCCTTCCAGAGAAAGCTATTGAATTTAATTATCACAAACAAATCCTTTGCATCATCGATTATTCCTCATTTAGAGGATAGTTATTTTGATAACAAGTATTTTAATTTATTGTCGAGAATAATCAAAGAATATCATAAAAAATATGATGTTTCTCCTGATTATTTAACCTTAGAGGCGTTGGCAAAAATTGAGATAAGGAATGAATTTGACCAACAGATTTTTGTTGATACCTTATTGAAAATTAGGGAAATTGATGAAAGTGATGAGGATTTTGTTATGGATTCCTCATTAAAATTTTGCAAGCAAAAGGAACTTGAAAAAGCAATTGAAGAAGTTATAAAAATCATTGATGAGGGTGATTTTATTGCTTATGATAGGATTGAACAAATTGTAAGCAAAGCATTGCAAGCTGGTCAGCAATCACATAGTTTTGTCGATGCTTTATCTAACGTATCTGATGTTCTGGAAGAAGATTTTCGTCATCCCATTCCTACTGGTATTGATGGGTTAGATGAGAAACTTGGTGGCGGTCTTGGTAAAGGTGAAGTGGGTTTAATATTTGCGCCTCCCGGAATCGGCAAAACAACTTTCACAACATTGGTTGGCAATAATGCGTACAATCGAGGTTATAACGTTTTGCAAATTTTCTTTGAGGATAACATAAAAGTAATCCAAAGGAAACATTTTACTTTGTGGTCAAAAATAGCATCAAGCGAATTTAAAGACAATAAGGAGTATGTTGAATTAAAGGTAAAAGAAGCACAAGAAAAAAGCAAGGGAAGATTGCTTTTGGAAAAGTTGCCATCTGAGACTTTGAATATCATTCAAATCAGGAATATCATTTCCAAAATTATTGCATCTGGAATTAAGTTAGATTTGGTTATTCTTGATTATATTGATTGTGTGTTACCACATTCATCATCCGGAAATGAATGGAGAGACGAAGCATCTGTTATGCGAAAATTTGAGGCTATTGCTGGGGAATTTAATTTTGCCGCGTGGGTTGCTACTCAAGGTTCGAGGGATTCTATTTCATCTGAAATTGTTACAAATAATCAAGTTAGCGGTTCGGTAAAGAAAATTGCTATTGCCCATGTTATTGTTACGGTTGCAAAGAGTCTTTATCAGAAAGAAAATAAGCTGGCAACAATGGCAATAACAAAATCGAGACTGGGTCCAGATGGTATTGTTTTTGAAAACTGTTTGTATGATAATGAGATGCTTATGATTGACACAAACAGTACAACATCTGTATCTGGGTTTAAATCCATTTCACCAAAAGAAAGGGCAAATAGGATGAGAGAATTATTGGGCGAAGATTGATTAAAAATTTGTTTTTTCAGCATATTTATATGACCCGCTGATGATATCCATTGGCGGGTTTTTAATCGTAATTAAATCTTAATCATATGGACTATAGGGATATTGAAGTGCCTTGGGGCGAAATCGGCTACATTACGTTTAAGAGAACGTATGCCAGAAGGTTGAACAATGATGATGTAAACTCTAAAACGGAGGAGTTTTGGCAGGTCATTGAACGGGAATTGAAATCTTCAGATGAGCAGTTGAAGGTTGGGTTTACGGAAGAGGAAAAACAAAGGTATGCGGAACTTAGGATGAAATTGAAATTCTCCACCGCAGGTCGTTTTATGTGGCAGCTTGGGACAACAACAGTTGATAATTTGGGTCTCCCATCACTACAAAATTGCGCGGCGACAATTGTTAACGATCCGATTAGACCTTTTACTTGGTGTTTTGAGATGCTCATGTTGGGTTCTGGTGTTGGGTATAATATTCAAAAGCAGCATGTTTATCAGTTGCCAAAAGTAAAAGGAAATGTAAATATTGTAAGGCTTGATACTAAAGATGCTGATTTCATTGTTCCAGATTCAAGAGAGGGTTGGGTTAAACTTTTGGGTAAAGTATTGAAGGCACATTTTTATTCCGGTGAAGGTTTCACTTATTCAACCATGTTGATTAGGTCAAAAGGTGCACCAATTAAAGGTTTTGGTGGTACAGCTTCTGGCCCAGAAGATTTATGTCATGGAATTGCAGAAATAAGCAAGATTTTGAACAGTCGTGCAAATATGAAGCTAAGACCTATTGATTGTTTGGATATCATGAATATTCTTGGTATGGTGGTTGTTGCTGGTAATGTAAGAAGGTCTGCTCAAATTGCAATTGGTGATTACGACGATTTGGAGTTTTTGAAAGCAAAGAGGTGGGATTTGGGTCAGATTCCCAATTGGAGGGCAATGAGTAATAATTCTGTTGTTGCGCCCACGAATATTGAAGACTTGCCAAACGAGTTTTGGGAGACATATAATCAAGGAGAACCATATGGTTTGATAAACATTGAGCTTTCAAAGAAAATTGGAAGAACTGGTGAATATCAATATCCAGACCCAGATGTTGAAATTTTCAATCCATGTGCGGAGCAGTCTTTGGCAAATTATGAAACGTGTTGCCTTTCCGAGGTCTATTTGCCGAACATTGAGAGTTACGATGAGCTTTTGGAGGTTTTGGGTTATACCTATAGGATGAATAAGCATTCTCTTGCTCTTCATTGTTCCCTTAAAGAAACTGAAGATATTGTACACCAGAATATGCGTATGGGTATTGGGATGACGGGTATTCTTCAGGCTACTGAAGAGCAAAGAAGTTGGTTATCTGATGCTTATCTTTGGGTCCGCAAGTATGATGAGGAATATTCAAAAAAACATGGATTTCCAACAAGCATTAAGCTAACAACTGTAAAACCATCTGGTACACTTTCCCTTTTGGCGGGTGTTACTCCGGGTGTACATCCTAATCCGGCGGGTCCATATTACATTAGAAGGATTAGAATGTCATCAAATTCGCCTTTGATTGACGTATGTAAAAAACACGGTTACAAAACAGAATTTCAAAGAAATTTTGACGGTAGCGATGACCATTCAACGGTTGTTGTTTCATTTCCTTGCAAACTTCCAGAAGAGACTCCGGTTGCGGCAAATTATGATTGGAAGACACAAATGGATATGGTTAGAAGGATGCAAAAAGAATGGTCAGATAATTCTGTTAGTTGCACCGTATATTACAAAAAAGAAGACTTACCAGATATTAAAGAATATTTGAAAAAACACTTTAAGGATGAGATTAAAACTGTTTCATTCTTGTTGTATTATGGTCATGGATTTGATCAAGCACCATACGAAACGATAACAAAAGAACAATATATGGAAGAAATTGCGAACATTAAGCCCATAAATTCTGTTGAGTTCTTCGAAGATGATTTTGATTTAATGGATTGTGATACTGGAGCATGCCCAATAAAATAAAAAATAAATTATTGCCGAATGATTTCTATTATGATGAAAAAGGACGGATGGTGTTTACCGAAAGCTATCACAAAAGAAGGGGGTATTGTTGTGGCAATGGTTGTAAGCACTGTCCGTTCATTCCTAAACATATTAAAAACAACAAAAATTTAGAACAATGAGAATTTTAACATTAACACTTGTACTTTTTTTAACAAATCAATTATCCGCACAATTTACGCCGAGAGCGGCGATTTGCGACACGGTTTACACTGGTCAATTTCGTCCAGCTCCTTGCAGTATTGCTGGAAACGGAATCGAGGGAGATGTTTATTTGATTCAATTAGGGACTTATTCGTATCCAATTAACCCGTTACCCAATACAATGATGATTCAATATGAAAATTTAAACAGGTATTATTTAATGATGTTTTTTTATTCATATCAATCGGCAAAAGAATATTTAGATAATCGTCTCGACAAGAATGTTTACTGCGATGCTTTTGTTACTATTTTTCCAATTAGGGGTTTAAAAATTTATCGATAATGGATGTAAAAATATTTAGTGCTTTTTGGTGCGGACCTTGCAAAGGTTTGAAACCGATTATGGAGGAGTTAAAAAATGAATATCAGAATATCAATTTTCAAACAATTGATGTGGATGATGAATCTGAATTAGCAATTAATTACGGAGTTAGATCAATTCCTACGGTTATCTTTGAAAAAGGGGGTATTGAGGTGAGCCGACAAGTTGGTATTAAGTCCAAACAAACTTATGTAGATTTGATAAACAGTTTTTTATGAAATATTTTATTATTTTTTTGTTTTTACCTTTTTTCAGTTTTGCACAAAATGCAAAAGTATTTGCAGTCCATGATGGCGACTCTTATAAAGTTCTTATGGATAGTGCAACAAAGAAAGTTTGGGTTAGGCTTTGGGGCGTCGATTGTCCAGAAGTGACGTCTAACATAATTTCTGAAGCTCAACCTTATGGAAGATTTGTTGGTGATAGCATGCGTGTTATGTTGAAAGGAAAGCGAGTTACAGTTGATTCAGTTGGTGTTGATATTTTCAAGCGTATGGTTGTTAAAGTTAAAATTGATACTATTGATTTGACTGAATTTCTTTTGACGAATGGATTTGCATGGGCGTTTAACAACAACAATATTCCACTCGCTGAATTTAGTAGATTAATTGGGTTGCAAAATGATGCATCCAGAAAAAAAATTGGATTGTGGGCTGATGAAGAGCGAATCAACCCAAGTAGGTGGCGAAGGTTATATAGATATTGATAATCTTTGATTTGTTTTAATAGGCCAACAAATTTTAAAGTCGAATATATTTATAAAAGGCTTTAATTTGTTGGCCTTTTTTTATGTTTGAAAGAACTTATGGCATAGATTTCCCTTTTAGGGATTCAAGATTTGGCACTTATTTGCGGTTAACAGAAACAGCGGATCAAGAAATACGTGCGAGTTTATTACATTTGATTTTAACAAGAAAAGGTAGCAGATATTATTTGCCTGAATTTGGGACAAGACTTTATGAATTTATATTTGAACCATTTGACAACATAACCTTTGCGGCAATAGAATCCGATATTAGGGATTCGGTTGAAAAATTTTTACCAAATCTTACCATAACAAACATAAGTGTCGAACCCGCTGAAAAAGAATTGGAAAATCCAGATTTTACAACAAATCCAGAAGAGTTTTCAAATGATTCAAGGGATAAAATATATCGTGTTCCCGGAAAAGGCACAACCGAATATACAGCTAAAGTGAGAATAGATTATTCTATAACGAATAATGTTTTTAGTCAATCCGATTTTGTGATTATAAATTTATAAATAAAGATGTCAAATATTTCATATGCAGTAAGGGATTTTCAAGGAATACGGACTGAATTAATAAATTATGTGAAGTCGTATTATCCAGATTTAATTCAGGATTTCAACGACGCATCTTTATTTTCCGTTTTTTTAGATTTGAATGCAGCAATTGCTGATAACCTTAATTATCATATAGATAGAAGTTTACAAGAAACGGTATTGCAAAATGCGCAACAAAGGTCTTCAATATATAATATTGCGAGGACTTATGGTTTAAAAATACCCGGACAAAAACCATCTGTTGCTTTAGTTGATTTTTCCATAACAGTTCCGGCATTTGGTGACAAAGAAGATGAGAGGTATTTAGGTACGTTAACAAGGGGTTCACAAATAAGCGGAGCGGGGGTAATATTTGAAACTGTTAACGATATTGATTTTGCATCTCCATATAATTCACAGGGGTTTTTGAATAGAACAAAAATACCAAATTTTAATGCAAACAATATTATAGTAAATTATACAATAACAAAAAGAGAGATTGTTATAAATGGTATTACAAAAGTTTTTAAAAGAGTTGTGACCGCATCAGATGTTAGGCCATTTTTCGAGTTGTTTTTACCAGAAAAAAATGTTCTTGGAATAACTAGTGTTCTTTTAAAAAGTGGAACCAATTACACTACAACGCCAACGGCTTCGGAGTTTTTAGGGTTAGAAAATAGGTGGTACGAAGTTGATGCTTTAGCCGAGGATAGGATATTCGTTGAGGACCCTACGAGGCCATCAGACCAACCCGGAATTAAAGTTGGTAAATATGTACAAACCGATAATAGATTTATCTCAGAATTTACGCCAGAGGGGTTTAAAAGGATAATTTTCGGCGGGGGGACGAGCAGTGCGTTAAACCAACTGAATCAATTCACATTAGGTTTGGCGAAGCCAACGATGCAAAGTTATTTAAATAACTTTGCTTTGGGTTCGACTCTACAACCAAATTCTACACTTTTTATTCAATATAGAGTTGGTGGTGGGTTAGCAAGCAATTTAGGTTCAAACGTTATAAACCAAATTGTGAACGCTAATTTTAGCGTTAGCGGTCCATCAGAAATAGTAAACTCTTCTGTTTTTTCTTCTTTAAGGTGCAACAACGTTACCGCAGCAATTGGTGGTGCTAATATACCCACACTTGAGGAAATTAGAAATTATGTTTCATTTAATTTTTCCGCACAAAAAAGGGCAGTAACAATAAGAGACTATGAGTCTATCATAAGAAATATGCCAGCACAATTTGGTTCTCCGGCAAAGGTTGCAATAGTGGAAAATGATAATAAAATAGAAATTCAAATATTATCGTATGATTCTACAGGCAAATTATCGAACATTATTTCAGATACTTTAAAACAAAATATTGCCAATTATCTATCTAATTATAGAATGATAAATGATTATATATCAATTAATTCAGCAGAAGTTATTGACATAAGTATAGATATTTCTGTGGTTATAGAAGGTGCACAAAATTCTGGACAAGTAATTGCGACAATAATAAACGTAATAACCGAATATTTTAATCCTCTCGCAGTAAACCTTGGTAATAATATTTATTTATCCGAATTGAAGAGTAATATACAGCGTTTGAATGGTGTCATCAGTATATCTTCTTTGGATGTTATTAACGAGGTTGGTGGCCAATATTCTTCGGCTCAGACTTCTATGGCATATTCCGATGAAGAAAGGCGGGTCATAAAGCCTATAGATGAGACAATATATGCGGAACCAAATCAAGTATATCAGATTAGGTTTCCGGAAAAAGATATTAGGGTTAGGGTTCTGAATTTTAGGAATATTAATTTTCAGTAGATAATTTCTTCTATTTCAATAATTAATTCATCATTACCTTTTATTGCCCTATGCCAATATTTTTTGGGGATAAATATTTTGTCACCAGATTTTAATTTAATTGGGAGTTCATTATTCATTTGAAAACCCCAGCCACCACCTTCAATAACTAAAACATTCCTATCAAATTCATCAACATGCCACTCCAATTCATCATCATCCACAAGAGGCGAAAAAGTTCTAATTTTTTTATTGTTTAATATTTTTTCTTCAAAAGGGAAGCTCATATATCACCAAAATTTGCTTGAGCCTTTATTTTTACCTGAAAATCTTGGAACCCTACAAGCCCAATATCCTGCGGTGGTTCTGTCTTTCTTTTGTGCGCATTTATGTCTCGCCGAGAATGATTTTGCGGCTTTTTTATTACCTGCTCTTGTTTTCATATTTGGATCGCCAAATGTTACTTTTTTTATTGTTCCTTTGGGTGTTTTAACATAGACAGCAAATTTCTTAGGTCCTCCCGGAGTTCTGAAAGGTTTGTTTAAATTTACATTTTTCCCTCTATGTTTTGCTTCATTAATTACCTCTTCTTCATATAGTTCGTATGGGGCATCCAAGTAGATTGTTTGTCCTTCCACTATAATAGTTTTGCCTAAGTCACTTTCTACTAAGTCAGTGTCTTCTTCATTTAAACTAATTAATCCTTTTTCCCATAAATCTCTTACTTCATTTATCAAATCAAAATATTTTTCTGAGTATAACATAAAAATATTTTCCGTTAGTGTGAGGTTATTTTCGATATGATATTTTAATTCTTCTGATGTTTCAATATTTTCTTTTAATACTAATGTTTTTTCCTCTATCGTTTCCTTCAATAGCATTTTAATTTTATCCTTTAATTCTTTCATATTTTCACTTTTCATATAATTATATGAAAAAACAAAAATGAACCCACAAGAACTTGTTAAAAAATTGAACGGCCATATTCCACAAGTTGTAATCGATGAATTACCTTACATCATGGATAAATACAAAATAAATACTGGTCTTAGACTGGCGCATTTTCTTGCCCAATGTGCACATGAATCCGGGAATTTTAAAGTAAAGACAGAAAATCTTAATTATTCAGCAAAAAGATTGACTGAAGTGTTTAGGAAATATTTTCCTACAATGCAAATGGCTTTGCAATATCAGCGTAACCCACAAAAGATTGCTAATTTGGTGTATGGCAACAGGATGGGAAACGGCAACGAAGCTAGTGGTGATGGGTGGAAATTTAGAGGCAGGGGGTACATACAATTAACTGGTAAAAACAATTATACTGCTTTTGAGAAATCAAATGGGTTTAAGTGTATATTGGAAAATCCTGATTTAGTTGCTACCACATATCCATTAACATCTGCTGCTTGGTTTTTCAATATTAACAATATAAATGCAATTTCTGATAGGGGTGCAACGAGGAAAGTTATAGAGGACGTGACGTTGAGGGTAAATGGGGGGCGAAATGGATTAGAAGATAGGATTAGTAAATTCTATGTTTTTTTTAATATTCTGAAGTAACAAAGTGATGTTACGTAATATTTATGTTTAAATCACACAATTAATGCAAGATTCTATAATAACAGTGTTGGTTACAGCAATTACAGTGTTGGGATCAGCAAGTGCATGGAGATATTATGAGAATAGGGAAAGGAGAAGACAAGAAGATGATAATTTCATTAAATTAGATTGCCGTGATAGAATAGCTAAACTTGAAGCTATACTTTCAAAATCGTCAGAGGAAAAAGAAGAAATGAGAAAAACCATTTTGGATTTGACAAGACAGGTTAGTGAATTGGCAACCAAAGTGGCTTTCTTGGAAAGAGAGAACAAGGAATTAAAAGTTGAATTAAACGAAAAACATCACGAAGATTAGGCTTTACCTTTAATAACGTTTAAGCAATATTTCATATATTCTTTTGCTTTTGCAGAAGTTGCGCTGCTGGCATATACTTTTTCAATGTCTTTGACCAGTTCTTCGCCATGTTCGTTTTCTTTATATAGTTCAATTATTTTATTCATTACTGGGTCACATTTTTTAAGAATTGGGTCAAAATAATTATAAGGCTTCAAGTTCTTCAATATTTGTGCTACTTGATATGATAGATGTTCACCGCCATCACTTATGGATGGATACAATCTCATGGTTTTTAATGCTTCAAACATATCTGTGAGACCGTTAACGCCTGATTTTCTTATCTTAACGCCTTTGATATAATCCTCAGCACCTTCGGTATCGCCCAATATTTCTTCAATTGTCTTGGTGTTTTTTGCATGACAAAAACGCTCATCCTCTTTTTTTTGTTCATCAATTTTATACATTAAGCGTATAGTTTGTCTTTCTTCTTCACTTATTATAAATTTTCTTTTCATTTTATGAAATCTTTTTATTATAAATATTGTTTAATTCTAAATAGCTTTATTAATGAAAAAAATTATTTTGTTTTTTATACTTCCACTATCTTTATTTGGGCAACGCAGCAATTATGTTTTTAAAGGTGGTGTGCAATTAACTACGGATGGTTCAAAACAACTTTGGGCAACAGTTGGAAATGATTTTTATTTTTTGTATGAACTTGGGTACAATTTTCCAAAAGATATCACTTATCTTAGACCGGGATTTGATTATCGCTCCACTCAAGTTTGGGGGCACGAAAGATTGGAAGATATAACAAAAAAAATATTTTGGTCAGCAGGTTTTGGAACAAGGATTAATAGATTTGATTTCCATTTTGCTTTCACGATGACAAAGATTGACCATTTCTACCATTTCTATGATGAAACGCTCTTCGCTTCACCTAATGGTCATTATTCTTTTAAAAGAGGATATGACGGAGAATTATCTGGGAAATTTGGTTTAATATATGATATTAAATGGATTTCTATCAAAACTGATTATGATTTGATGCAAAAAAGAGGAACTTTTGGGGTAGGAATTAATTTTGGAAAAAAAATTAAAAATTTTGATAAAAAAACTTGACAAGTAATATATTTATTCTTACCTTTGTATCGTTGTAGGACATGTTGATAGTTACTTCAAAAGAAAATTTGTAAATTTCATTACTTCAACGATTACCTACAACTAATAATGCGGCGTGGAGAAGTTGGTAACTCATCGGGCTCATAACCCGAAGGTCGCAGGTTCGAGTCCTGCCGCCGCTACAAAGTTCGGATATGTTCTTACTTACTTCTACAAATTATCGGCTATGATTAGTAGAACGATTACCGGACTTAAAAAACCCAAGCAATTAAATTTGTTTGGGTTTTTTTAATTATATATGAAAAATAAATTTATAATATTTTTGCTCTTACTTGTTTCTTGTGAAAAAGAAACTTATGACATCAAATGTGTTAAGCGTGGAAGTCATATTTTTTACCCGGCGCACGTTTTAAAGCCAAACAAACCAAAATCGTTCGATGGTTATGTTATGTTTGATGAGAGCGCAATATTTAATTCTCTGCAAGAGGACAATAGGGATTGGAACAAATTGTGTGGGATATATAATTTTTATGATTTTAAAATGAATAAAAATAGTTTTATATTGGCTTGGAGGCCAAGTGGAAAACAAATTGAATTATGCCTTTACGAAAATATAAACAATGAAATCTATCAGCATAATTTAATTTATAAAGTAGAAATAAACAAAAATATTTATTATAAATTTTTATTTTTTGATGGTAAATATAGTTTGTCTGTTGATAGCACTTTGATGGGTGTTCAAAAAAATCCAATCACATATAAAAATATAGAAAATATATTTACATGGTTTGGGGGAAATAGAAAAGCTCCACAAGATATTTGTATAAAGTTCTTATGATTTAACCGTAAACTTTGTACATATTATTAATGTAGTAACCTTTGTCTTTACCTAAAGCAGAATCAAATCTATCCTCCAAAGGAGGTAGTTGCCATATAGTGGTAACGGGAATTTCACCTTCATGAGCTAATTTTAATCCTTTGTTGATTAATTCTATTTTTCTGTAATCTGGTAGATTCTTAACTATTTTCTTGGCCAAAAGAACGGACAAAGCATAATCTCCTCTCCTTTTAAATCTATCATAACCTTTCTTATCAACATAGTTAGCCATATTTTCAAGCCATTCAAAGCCTTTTATGGTATTTTCTGTTTGTAACAAATCCGCGATTATATCTTCATCTGGTTGAACATCTTTCAAATTTTCGCCTGAAACGCCTATTAAATAAGGAATTTCATCAACTTCGGTTCTAAATAACGCATATCCTACTGCCTCATCTAAATCTGCGGTGAGATATGTTTTGTTGAAAACTGGAGTCATATAGCCCCTTGATTTCTTTGTTACTCTTTCGCTTGGTTTCAAAACTTTTGTTTGTAATATTTTTTCTCCGTTTTCTTGCCCCGTTCCATGAAACCACATTTTTTCTCTCATGGTTTCTGTTGGATTTGCCATTTCATTGATAATGCGCTCTAATTGGCGTTTTGTAAATGAAATATTCATAATTTAAATTCTTATATTTAATATTTAGTGAACCACCCAATCACTGAAGATAGCTTGGTTTTACGCTCTTTTATATAAATATTTTACAAACTTGAAAATTTTGATATATTCTAACTGCTTAGATATTTAAATATCACAATAAATAATTCCATTTTTCAATTGGGGATCCATGGTATAAAATATTTATGCAATTTTTATTATAATTTGATTCGATATTTTTTATAACTTTACCATCTTTGTAAAATTCTATTTTTATTATATTTTTCTTGTTAATTTTTTTTACACAAATTTCACTATACCCCATATCTTTTTCTTGAAAATATGACCATTTAATTGGGGATACGAAAGATAAATTATCATCTTTAATATTATTCAAAATATCCTCTATTTCATATAATTCTGGTTCATCATATATCTCACATAATTCTAAAAAATCTTTAGTTGATTTATCGAGAATGTGTGTAGAATAATATTCATCTTGAACATATTCATTTTTGTAGTTTTCTAAATCTTCTATTAATTCATATTTATAAGCGGATTTCCAAATATCTCCACCATAATGTTTTTTGATGTCATCTATGCAGATTAGTACAATCACACCACTTTTAATTGGGTTTCTTACATGATGTGCGGCAGATTTAATTCCGTTTGCATATGCTTCTGCATATGATTTATCAATAGTCAAATAAAATAATTCACCATCATTTGGGTATATGAATTTTGAATTATTTTCTTCAATTAACATGTCATATCCTTTTTTAATATTTTTGAGAATTATATGAAATTGCTCCTCATTAACAATGATTTTCATCTACAATAATAGTTTCAACCATAAATATTTTACAAACTTGAAAATTTTGATATATTCTTTGTGCTCAGATATTTAAATAATATAAGGGATATCATCATATATTTTCATAATGCACAGAATTAAGACGGAAGTAGGGGTTGATAAACAAATCAATATAAAGCTCGAACAAGATTTCGATTTTCTTGAAATATTATCATTAAAGATAAGCCAGCAAGAAATTTACAATAGAAACTGCGCTGATTATGGTGTTGTTGTTGGTAGAATATCGGCAAATAATGGCTATGGTTTATCTAATGTAAAAGTTTCGATATTTGTGCCTATTAGTGAATCTGATAAAGAAAATCCCATAATCACATCCATATATCCATACACAAACACTCAAGATACAAATGAAGATGGATATAGATACAATTTATTGCCATACGAACCATCATATAGTAATCATGCGGCGACAGGAACATTCCCATCAAGAGAGGATGTTTTAAATAATGAGGTTGTATCAGAAATATATGACAAATATTACAAATACACTGTTAAAACAAACTCAAGCGGCGATTATATGATTTTTGGTGCTCCGCTTGGAGCGCAAACCGTTTTTGTTGACATTGACCTTTCAGATATTGGGGAGTTTTCATTGACACCACAAGATTTGATTAGGATGGGTTTGGCGACTGAATCTCAATTATCTGGCAATAAATTTAAATCCTCAACAAATCTAAATGAGTTACCACAAATTTTATCTTTACAAAAAAATATAGATGTGAGCCCTTTGTGGGGGCAGGAAGAAGTATGCGACATTTCTATTAATAGGGTTGATTTTGATTTAAGGGCGGATGCGAATATTGATATTCAACCATCTGCGGTGTTTATGGGTTCTATTTTTTCTACTTCAGATAATGCGAGGATAAGGTCGAATTGTAAACCAAAAGACGATTTTGGTAATTTGTGTACTCTTGAAACAAATACTGGTCAAATATTGGCGATTAGGCAGACAATATTTGATGATGAGAATGGCAATCCAATATTAGAAGAATATACGTTAGAAAAATCGGGTAATGTTATTGATGGGGATGGTACTTGGGTTGTTGATGTCCCTATGAATATGGATTATGTGGTCACAAATGAAGACGGTAAAAAAGTGATAGTAAATGATCCAAAGGTTGGGATTCCAACCAAAGGCAAATATAGGTTTAAAATAAAATGGCAGCAATCGAAAAATCTTACACAACAAAACAGAAGAGCCTATTTTTTAGTTCCAAACGTAAGAGAGTATTGGCTTAACTCAACATCAGATCCAAATGAAGAAGAAAATGAAAACTCTAAAGAATATAGAGATTTGGCTGGCTCTTATTATTTTGGATTAGATTGGAGCGGTTATACAAATCCAGACGCTGCGATATCTTGCGAGGACACTTTTTATGAATTTACTAACAATAAAGTTTATAGTGTGTCCAGTTTAATAGACAATTACAAGAATGGCAGTGGCAGAGGTCGTTTTGTTGGTATAAAAGAAATAAATGATAATAGTTGTTCTTCTACAATAAACAAATTCCCTGTTAATGATGGTGTTAGAAATTTTGATTTGATATACTTTGTATTTTCAATATTATTTCAAGTTTTACAACTTCTAGGGATACCAGTTTTAATTGCCTATCATTTAATTGCGTTTCTGTGGAATAATTTTGCGGTTCCTTTATTGATTGTTTTAATTAGTTTTTTGACTTATCAATCCATAAATTTTTTCATTCAGGCTGCGACATCTGGTATTGCCTTCACATTAATTGCCGGGTTTATCGCTTTGGGTATTTTATCTTCAGTAACTGCGGGCTTATTAATATCAAGATTTAGGCGAATAACCGCTAAAAAATTTGGCAACATCAAGTTGCCTATGATAACATATCCAGATTGTCAATCATGTGAATGCGAGCAAGAAGGCATTAATGATGGGGAGGGGAATTTTCCTAATTCTCTGTTTACACAATTGAGTAACGCGGCACTATATTACGATGGTATAAAAAGTAGTTTAGTTATTTATCCAGAAGAAACTGATGATAATGATATGGCGTCTGCTATCATAGCGGAGGTTATTGGTAGTAGAACAGATGATAAAAGTAGCATAGCTTTTTATAAAAGCACGGAATCTAAAGAATATCGTTTACCAAGTAATGCTAAAAAAATATTTGGTTATTCTACCGATTTGCCTTTGGGTGAACGCATTAATGTTTTTAATAGTAGAAAGAAATATTTTGATGAGCAGAATAAAATAAGGGTTACATTTAATAAACCATCAAACGTAGGTAAATTTCATTATGATAATACTTTGACGGTTTTAATGCAGGATAAATTCGAGACTGGCACTTTATTATCTTTTGTTAATCCAGAATCATCTCAAGATTCAAATTACAATTACAGTGGTGGAACTTTTGTTAGAGGTATAACAGGTAACACAATAAATAAAGGCATTACAAATATAAACGTGAAATATGCGACATCTCAAAATAACGAGGGTAATGTATCATACATAATAGACAATCAATCAGATAATTTAAATTATAGATTTGCATCTGATATAGAATATTATCAAGTTGTTACTGCAATAACTATAAGTGATGCAGTAAAAATATGGAACGAGTCTGGCACTTTACCAAAGATATTGACAGATCCGATGACCATATATCTCAATGAGAAGGAGTTATTGTCTTGGGGGTTTCCAACATCTTATGAAATAAAGCCATCAGAATATTTTGATACCTTTGATGGTCAGTATATAACGATAATTCAACGAGGAGTTGATCCGTATTCTCCGCTTATCACAAATGAATATGGTCTGGGTATAATTTTTGGGTATAGTGACCCTAACGAAATAGTTATTACTGGCTCTACCAGATTAAATATACCCATACAAGTTTTAGATTCTAATTTATCAGTACAGTCTTTTGATAACCAAGATAGTATTTTTTATCCGTCTTACTTTTTCAATCCCGGAAATGAGTATTCTGGGTTTACTAGTAGCAATGTTGGTTATTATGGGGCAATAGATACTAATAATAGACTTGGCAATATTTTAGATTCGTTATCAATAGATAATGTCACTTATACAGTTTCAAAAATAAATAATCAGTTTGCAAGTAATAGTATAAGTGATATATCTTTCAAATACGATAGAACTGAAGACTTATCTGGGGTCGGTTATTATTATGGTAGGGTTTCGAGTAGTACCCCTAAAAATGTTACAATAGAATATCATAGCCCCTCATTATATCCTATCTTTTTAACTAATCCGATGTCAATATACAATAAAAATAAAAATGTATTGCGGACAGATAGACTACCATCTTCTGATTTTTTGGATGGTATTTCTTGGGATGACAGTGCTGGGTTGTTACAACAAAATTTAGGTTTTGCTACATATATCATAAATGTTAATTCAGATAATATTACTATTGATAATTTCAATTTTGGTGATAGTTCCTTATCGCCGGATATAGAAAATCAAATAGGGAGTAGTCAAGTTTCGAATTCTTTCGATTGTACCAATATGGTCGGATTAACTTGTTATAGTGGTAGTGGAGTCAATTTTGGAGTAAAAAACAATTGTGACGATAATATTGATGGGGGTTGTTATATATTTATGAGGAGACCTTTATTAGATTTGGGCAAAGACTTGAAAAATTTTTCCGAGTGGGGATTTAGATTTAGATTTTTTTATGGTATTTGTAGGGGAATTTTATCTCAAACATTTAGCAATAATTGGGTAAACGGTGCTCTTTTTGCGTTTCCGATTCAAATAGATGTTACATTTAATAAAAACAATGAACCAAACAATCCCGTTTTTTGTAAAGACCTCATTTTTTTTGATAAAAAAACAAATAACTTTTATTACAGGAGTTCACCATACATTTTATCGACACAAAAATTTGTTGGTAAACCTACGATTGGGAATGAATCAGCTAATAATCTTAGAAATTTATTATTTCCCACTACCATTATTGATTTGGGGATGAAAAATGAATTTTACAAGGAAATTACTTTTGAAAGGTACGCAAATTATTTTGTTGCGGACAAATTAAATCCCACCAGTTATTCGGACACTTCAGATTTAGTTAATTTATTTGTAATATCGAGAATAATAGATGAGAATTTCTTGAGGCGTATATTATCTTTTTTAAGTCGAAATAATTCACTTGGTCAATTATTTTCCAGAAAAAATTCAAGAGTTGATGGTGATTTGGCGCAATTGTTATCAATAAATTCAGAAGAAGGTGTTATTAAATATTCACCCGAATTTTATAATTCCGAATCGAATGCTGTTGTATTCGACAATGGTAATAATAATATTGTAATAGGTGTTTTTTATTCATCTACGACTGAAGATATTCAATTCAAAGATTTTGTGTCGCCCGGTAGGTTGAATATAAGAACGCAAAATGGAAATTTAATTCCGTTATTTTTTGGTAATAATTCACAAGAAGTACCTAATTATCAGTGGTCTTTAGCACAGGGATCACAGAGCATATTTGGTAATGAAAATAATGATTGGGCAACAACCAGAACAAGCATCGTATCAACAAGATATCAAAATTTTGATAGGTTAAATAAAAATCAATATTTCTATACCTCTAACGCTGGTAATGATGATAGGTTGCTTAGAGGATATATATTCAATGTAAATGCGAATGGTGATTATTCATCCACATCAGGTATTTATCCAAATAAGTTTGTCGTAGGTGCGCCCAATCATTATTATTTTGGGCTTTTTAAAGGTAAAACGGCATTAGATAAGTTTAAAGCCAAATATTTGTCGGATGAGTAAATATCGAATAATACCCAGCAATTTAAAATATCCGGCAGCACCTATATTAGACCAGAATCTTCAAGTATCGTTTGATTCTAAAGAAAAATTATTAATTAATTACGATAGAAACATATCTGTAAATTTACAAGATGTATATAACACAGAACGGCAAAATAGCAAAATATATCGACCAACTTTTAAAATCACACCTTTATATGAAAATGATTACATTGGCACAACAACATACACTCCATTAAGAGACAACTTATACTACCAAAATGCGGAAACTTCATTAGAAACATCTATTTGGTATGGATACCCCCAATATTTTGAGTTTGATTTTTTCAGACCTAATATGTATCAAAATCATGTGCCATATTTCCCCAAAAGCGCATACACTTACAATTGGTCTTATTATATAACCTATCCATTTGACAATGATTACAATAAAAAATTATACTACTCTGATGGCATAAATACATTTCAATGGTTGGTAAGCGATGGTATACCGTTTGTTTTAACGAACGTAATTGAGAATGGTATTAGTCTGATAAGGTTTAACTGTTTCGTTTCACATAATTTGACTGCTGGCGAATATATAAAATTGCCATTTTCATACAGTAATACTTCAACATATCCAGTTTATTCGTTGGGAAATGAATTTAATGGAGGTGAAGAGTTCGTTTTTGATATATTAAATATAGGTTTTACTGGTAACACATTTTATGATGGTAGAGTATCTCAATTTAAAAGGGTTTTAGATATATCTAATGAAGGGGAAACGCTTTCAAAATATTACATAAGAAAACATAAGGTAATAAAAGATTTAAATGATATTGTTATCAACAAAGCTGGATTTGATAAAACACCATTTAAGGATGATTTAAAAATAGAATACGATGTGCTAACACCTAATGGGGTGGAAAGAATATCTCAAAAAAATAGCTCAAATAGCTATCTTATTTCATTGTCAAACGATATAGATTTATCAAATTTAATTGATAATCAAAAGAGGCCAATAAATCAAATATTTTTAAGTATTGTACATAGGGGTTATTCGGGTTTGTTCAACAAACCTAATAACAATATTGCTATTAAACAGGGATGGGATTTTAATACAATTTTATCAGGAAGTTCTTGGTGGGCTACAAATAATACTCAATCTGATACAAGTATAACAGTAGGGCAATATTCTTTGAGTGGTTTTAATTTTTACTATAATAATACACTCGATAAAAATGATATTGTTGATGGAGATTTTTGCGAATGGAATGATTATGAGCAAAAAGAACGTGTTATTTCAAAATATGTGCAAAGCATAAAATATAACGAAAATATATTTAACATATCATCGAACAGTAGGTTTTATTATTACCCACATATGTCGATGCCTATTAGGATATTTTCGGATTATATTGAGACGGGTCAAGATGCGACAGGCGTACCAAGCTGGTCTTTTTTTTCGACTGTTAACAATGAATTCAGGTGGAGAGACTTATATGATATAGGATTTTCTGATGATGTCACAAATGGTCTAGATTATCCATTTTTAAATAACGCGCATTATACATATGGAAATTTTATATTCAAAATATTTGGTGATGGACAAAGGGGTTTTGAATTGGATATTGTTGAGTTTCCAACACCAACACCGACACAAACGATTACGCCAACAATAACACCTACAAATACATCTACTCCAGTTCTTCCAACAACAACACCTACAAATACGGTAACACCTACACAAACTCCTACGAATACCATTACACCAAGTTTGACGGCATCTATTACACGAACCCCATCACAAACACCGACAAGGACTACAACGCCGACGCAAACGCCGACGAATACGGTAACACCTACAAATACGGTAACTATAACGAATACGCAAACACCAACCAGAAGCGTCACACCTACTAATACGATAACACCTACTCAAACACCCACGAATACGGTAACTCAGACGCAGACACCTACTAATACATTAACTCCCACGAATACGGTTACGCCTACGAATACGGTAACGCCTACTAACACAGTAACACCGACGAATACGGTTACCCCGACGAATACGGTTACCCCGACGAATACGGTAACGCCCACTAATACGATAACACCAACATCTACGCAAACACCTACAAGCACAACGACGCCCACACCAACGCCTACAAGCACAACGACACCTACACCAACACCAACAAATACGGTAACACCTACCCAAACACCAACAAATACGGTAACACCTACAAATACACTAACACCTACGAATACGTTAACACCAACAAATACGATAACTCCTACAAATACTTTAACGCCTACTCAAACCCCGACGAGTACAGTTACTCCTACAAATACAGTAACGCCCACACAAACACCTACAAATACGTTAACGCCCACAAATACAATAACACCTACAAATACGGTAACGCCTACAAATACTTTAACGCCTACTCAAACCCCGACGAGTACAGTTACACCCACAAATACAGTAACACCTACCGTTACACCAAGTCCATTGATTCCGTTGTTCTTTGCATTTAGGTCTTGTTGTGATAATAATTTATTCTTTAATATAGATTCTCTATTTATACAAAAAGAAGTTGGCGAAGTTTATTATATTTTAAATCAATATTTTACTGGCTGTGCTGTCGTTGTGCCCTATGAAAGATATCCGATGGTTATTAATGGTCTTGATGGTGATTTCATTGTACAGTATCAGGATTGTGTTTCTTGTACCCAAGAAAATATTTGCCCAACACCAACTCAAACACCAACACCAACTGCTACCCCTACAAATACGGTTACACCCACGAATACGGCTACACCTACGAATACGGTAACGCCGACGAATACGGTAACACCTACGAATACGGTAACTCCTACAAATACAATAACACCCACAAATACGGTTACACCCACAAATACGGTAACGCCGACAAATACGGTAACACCCACGAATACGGCTACACCTACGAATACTGTCACTCCCACGAATACTGTCACGCCAACAAATACGGTAACCCCCACAAACACGGTTACGCCAACAAATACGGTAACCCCCACAAACACGGTTACGCCTACGAATACCTTAACACCTACGAATACTGTAACACCTACGAATACCGTAACACCTACGAATACGGTAACACCCACAAATACCTTAACACCTACGAATACTGTCACACCTACAAATACGGTAACGGCCACGAATACGGTAACACCTACAAATACAGTAACGCCCACGAATACGGTTACACCTACAAATACGGTAACTCCTACGAACACTATTACTCCTAGCCAGACGCCAACAAATACGCTAACCCCCACAAACACAGTTACTCCGACTAATACAATAACACCTACAAATACGGTAACACCTACAAATACGGTTACGCCTACGAATACCGTAACACCTACGAATACGGCTACACCCACGAATACGGTAACACCTACAAATACAATAACACCCACGAATACTGTCACGCCGACAAATACGGTAACACCTACAAATACGGTAACACCTACAAATACAATAACACCCACGAATACTGTCACGCCAACAAATACGATAACACCTACAAATACAGTAACACCTACGAATACGATTACGCCTACGAACACAGTTACACCTACGAATACGATTACGCCTACAAGGACTGTCACGCCAACGAACACCGTAACACCTACAAATACGTTAACGCCCACTAACACACTAACACCTACAAATACAGTAACACCTAGTCAGACACCTACGAACACAGTAACACCTACAAATACGGTTACACCCACGAATACTGTAACTCCGACGAACACAATCACGCCTACAAATACAATAACACCTACAAATACGGTTACACCCACGAATACAGTAACGCCTACGAACACGATAACACCTACAAATACGGTAACACCTACAAATACGGTAACTCCGACGAATACGATAACGCCCACAAATACGTTAACACCGACAAATACAATTACCCCAACTCAAACGCCCACGAATACCGTTACACCGACAAGGACAGTCACGCCAACTCAAACGCCTACGAACACGATAACGCCGACTAATACGATAACACCTACGAACACGATAACACCTACGAACACGATAACGCCTACGAATACGATAACGCCTACGAATACGATAACGCCTACGAACACGATAACGCCGACTAATACGATAACACCTACAAATACACTCACACCTACAAACACAGTAACACCGACGAACACGGTAACGCCTACTCGCACAGTTACGCCTACACAAACGCCTACAAGAACAGTAACACCTACAAGAACGGTGACACCAACCAATACTCCAACTAGAACTGTTACGCCCACACCACCGTCATTTACTGTGGAATACTTTATTGTTGGTGGTGGCGCTGGTGGTGGTTTTAATTCTGCCGGAGGAAGAGTATTGAGCGGAACATTCCAAAAGACAATTGGTTCAACCATAAACAATATTAGTCTTGGTGGTGGCGGAGCTACTTATGCGAAAGGGGTAGAATCAACTGTAGAAGAATATATTGCTGAAGGTGGGAATATTTACACTCAAGGCAAAATAAGGATATTTAATGACCCAGAAAAACAGTTTTGTAGAGCTTATACAATTTTAAATAGTGATTTTCTTGAGTGCGATGATACGGCGGGGGCGGGGCTTATTAGGACTGGTTATTATGAAAAATCAACTTCTGTTTTGACGTCAGCTCGGAATAATTTGAGAAGTTATATATTTGATACTTATCAAGATTGTATCAATTATGTATCAAATTTTATTCTTTCTCCATCCACATTTGAAACGTCATATGCGATTTTTAATTTTAATTCCGCACCAAAGTATCTGGCGGATAGCATAGATTATTTGAGACAACCCCCATATACCTATTTCGTGGACCCTAGAAATTATTGGACTTCTAATGTGAGTGTGACAAAATGCAATCCAGCAGTATCTGATGATATTTTACAACTTACACAAGGTTACGGTGGTTTTGGTGCTAATACTTCCTGTTCTCCTTCGGAACCATCAGAAATATCAGATGGTTTTGTAGCTTATCAGCTTGGTGGCCAAGGTTGTGATGGTATTGATGGCTTTGGTGGTGGGGGTGGTGGTGGTGTAAGTTGGTATGCTATTTTTGAACAGAGTTTCATACCGTATAATGGTGATATGATACCTAGATTTAGAACATATTTGTCTGGTAGTGAATTTTACGGCTGGGGAATGCGGGGCGGGTCTGGTCGCGACGGTGGTGGAATGGGTTCAATAGGTAATTTACCGAATGATAACGCTAGTGGTCAGGAAAATACTGGTGGTGGCGGTGGCGGCGTGGCAGATAATCCAAGTGTTCAATCTAATGGTGGTTCTGGTTACATTAGGATGGTTATAAAAGGCGCAGGAGGCAGAATCAGTGTATCTTTGCCACCCTCTTTTGCTGGTAGCGTTTTGGGTTATAATTTTTTTGGTGATGATATTATAATTACAATAACAGGTGGTATGGGGAATATAACATTGAATCCAGCACCGCAATAATAAAAATTATTTTATTTTCGAATTATAAATTAAATTATATGTCTAAATTTTTCACTGTTATAAATAGGAATAATCCAACATCTGAATTCAGTGGGCTAACTATTGACATATTGTTGACACAAGATATCAGAGACATTGGTTATTACACCCCATTTGATGGTTTAATTAATCAAGAGAATATCATTTATAATTTCATTTTCACATCTGATGTTGATGAACCATATAGGTATTATATTTATAACACTTCACAGATAGAAAATAAATTTCTATCAGATTCGACATATCATGTTGATTGGGGGGATGGGTCTCCAAAGCAGAATATTACTGGTTTATTTAACGCTATCGACCATTTATACCCAGAGGGTGAGAATACATACGAAATAAAACTTACGCAATGTAATTCTTTTGGTGACAATATAATAACAAAAAAAATATCTACACCATATAAAATATTCACATTAACGAATCCGAATGGTAAGGTTACTTTTAAGGATAATAATGGTTCTTGGGTTGGTTCGCCCAGTAGTCAAGATTATATTTTTGATGGTGATAGTTTAAACAATATAGAAAATCAAATCAGTGATATCAATATTTTAATAACGGGGCATACAAAATCCAGATTATCAGAATTATCATTATACGGCACAAATGAATATCAGGTAGGTGTGCCAGTTATAAAATATGGTGATATTTTTGGTGTTTTAGATGATGTTGGTAATGGCTACACGGGATATACAATACAAGGAATAAAATATTTTGATTATCCTGAAAACATTACCATATATATTGCGCCAACTTCTGGTATAACATCTGAAATGATTTCATCTAGTGCTATAACTAAAGAAGAACACATGATGCATGTTGTTTCCCAAGTTGAAATTCAAACAGATGTGTTTGTCGAGCGAGGCAAAAATTCCGTTTATGAGAGGATACAAAGAATCGGGGAAGTTCAAAATTTGGACGAAATGGAAGAATATGGAAATGGTTTTTTCGACTTGAGAAAAACATCAAGAAGCCCTTTGTAGTCGTGAAATAAATTATTCATATATATTTATAAAAAAAAAAAGAATAGGTGGCAATAGGAACATATGGAACAAATAGGCCGAGCGATGTTTCCCCGGAGGATGTGGAAATAGTAATGGTATATACACCATCCAGAGATCAGACGGAAAACTTTATCCTTAAAAACTTGGACGCATCTACAATACTTCGCCCTTACTTTAACAATGCGAACACTGGTGGTTCAAATAATGAGATATTGGGTGGTTTATACAATTTGACTTTGCCAGCAACAGAATTTACGCAGCTTGGTATATATAATTTATATTTGAGGCCAGCACAAATAAGGACAAATATAACTGATTGCGGTGTGTTAAGTGCGCTACCAAATGTCAAAGGTATTATTATAGATATTAATAATGTTCCTGTTCAATATAGGAATAAATTTGTACAACAAGGTTTGGTTGGTTTTAGGGTTGAATATTTAAATTCTGATGGGAGCAAGATACCTAATTTTTTTAGAATTATCACATCATGTTTTTATTGTGAGCCTATTGTCACAAATCAAACAAATAGCATTCAAAAAAGTATAAAATACAGATATGTTGATGGGGTTACAAATCTATTGTTTTTAACATTATCACCATCATCATCTTCCACAAATAGACCTAATGCAACACCTTTTATCGGGCAGCCGAATCAAAATATTGTTATAACAAATACATTTTTCAATCCAACAATGCTTGAAATAGAAATGGTTGAACATGACATATCAACATTGGCAATTGCTTTGTATGGGAATCAGAGCAAGTCCATAGATGATGGGATATATACTATTTATGACTCGAATAATAACATATACAAACAGTATAACTTATATGAGATAAGGAATCAATTTAACTCGTTGTTATATGAAGTTAGAGAAGATAGAGGCGAAAATATAGACTTCTCTAAGAATTTTAGTAATATTAACAGTTAAAAATGCCAGATAAAAAATATTTTTACCCTCCACGTCCCGGAAATGGTTCTGGCACATTTTCTGATGATATAGTCGGGCTGCAAACTGTTTCTGGTGGTGGGTTAACACTTGGAAATTTCGAATTTACAAGTGGGGTTGTTGAAAGAGTTGTTAGGGCTTTTAATATTGGGGCATTTAATGAACCTATAACTCTTGATGTTTTAAATCTGTATAATAATGAGGAAAACAAACGAATTTTATCTAATGAATTAAGAGTATATCCAAACTATGATGTATCCCAAGTTTTAAATTTTTCCTTATATGGATCTTTGTCTAAGAGATTAAGTGTTTCCGTTATAAAGATAATAAACTTTTTCCCAGCCGCTTTAGATATTGAATTCACTAATAAAAATTTAGTTACCGGATATACAGCAGAGAATATATATTACGATATAAATAACGATGAAACATATTTTGAAATAAATAGAGATAGAATTTTTAACCCTTTTGGTATTGAATATGAAACTAATAATATATCATTTTATGAGGTAGAGGTATCTAAGTATAGAAACTTAAATGAATCATATTTAAACTATTGCGTTGACACGGGCAACGAAACATTTAAAATATTATCTTTTTCTCCATTAGATGACAATGGTGGTGGAAATATTGGTTTTTATGTTTCTGGATCACCATTTGGTGTATCTGGTGCAACAAGCATTCAAGATTATAGGATAAGGCCAAATGATTTGGTTGTTGACAAAATATTCTATGAAGATTTTGATGAAATAGAGCAATTTTTACTTAATCGTTTGATTCAACCGATATACACCGCCACTTTTCAAATACCAGCGCAAAATGATTATGGTCAATTTTATGTTGATTATAGAAATGTGACATGGCCAAAAGATGGTGTTTGGAATTTAGATATAAGAAGTAATAATTTTGATGATTATTTAAGAGAGTTGCAGAATATAGGTGAGATATTAGACTCTTTTAAAACTAATTTGATTTCAAGGTTTTTAGTTTCTGATTCTCTTAAAGAATTTGATACGTTAGGGAGGAAAGTCGAGAGTTTATTACAAATATATGGGCGCAGTTTTGATGAGATTAAAAAATTTATTGATGGGTTAGCTTACATGAATTCTGTTAATTACAACCCTTTAAATGATATACCATCAAAATTATTATCTAATTTGGCTAAGACTCTTGGTTGGGATGTAAATATAAAAATAGATAATGATGAAAATTTATCATCTTATATCTTTGGGGCTTCAGATGTGCCTACATATCCCGGATACGCAAGGAGTCAAACGCCGAGCGAGCTTAATTTTTCATTTTTCAGGAATATTATATTAAATTCCGCCTATCTATTTAGGTCTAAAGGCACAAGACGTTCGATAGAATTTATTTTCAGGTTAATTGGTGTCCCAGATATATTAGTCGAGTTGAATGAACATATATACTTAGCAGACCAAAAAATAAATTTGGATAAATTTAACAAACAGTATATCAATATAACAGGAGGTACATATGTAAAAAACACGCCAGCTTATTTGGCTGGTTCCACATACAAAGTTAAAGGTTTGACATTTAGTTCTTTTACAACAATTAATACGTATGAAAGTGTTTCAATTAAACTATCCGATTATCCATTTGATAAAGACGGTTATCCATCTCCATTAACCAACACGAATTCTATGTTTTTTCAAAAAGGTTCTGGTTGGTATGAATGTACACCGTATCATAGAAGTCCAGATAAAGTAAACGTGGACGGTAATATTTTCACTGGGCAAAATATAAATATACAAACCGAATTAGAGCCGTTTTCGTATGGTGAAAAATATTTAAATACTTTCAGATTTTTCCCATATGTTGATGAAGGATTTAAACTCAAAAAAATCGTTGACAACAAAAAATCTTGGCTTATCGAGGATGATAAGTTAAGAGTATCAAATGATGGAAATTATAATGCTTATTACTATATTGACGATGAAAGACTTTTAATTAACGTTAAAAATGTTGATGTTTTTATAAACCCATCGTTGGGTCTTGTTTATGATGTTTGGAATCAGTCTGTACTATACGACTATCCCATTAGCAATAGTGGTTTAACAAGTCCTTACCCTATTTTAGGTGGGGTTGATTCCACTTTTATAAATCCTAAACCCAAAACAAAAAGTTTTTTTGAGTTTGCAAATACATTTTGGAAAAACATGATAAATGTTAGAAATAGAATGTATATAAGTGATGGAAAAACTGGTGGATATCCTACTTTACAATCTATATTTTGGAAGTATATTGAATCTAATAATGTTGCTAATATACCAAATAATGAATACACATATCAAAAATTAATAGATTATGTCTCTGGTTTAAATCAATATTGGATTAATTTAGTTGAACAAATGATACCTGCCACAACTATATGGAATACGGGGTTAAAATTTGAAAATTCTATATTCCATAGGCAAAAATTTCCTTATAAACGGCAGTTGGGTTGTAAAACTATTAAAGTACCATTTAATTCTCAATACATTATATCTAACTTATTTGATTTTAATTGTGGTAATGATTATGTTGAATTTTCAATATATCCTTGGAATAATGGAGATTATACTGTTTCAAATTTTGAATCTTTATTATTTAACAGGGTTAATAAAATGAAGACGGAGTTGGGATTAAATAGTTCAAATTGTATAAACGAGTCTTTATCCTCCATTTGGTATGTAGATTTTAGAATTAATAATAATGTTGTGGTGAAATATCAATTTTACAATGGTTATGGGGATGATGATGTGCCGACATTAAATAATTGGAAAAATGCTATAAATACCAGTTTTGCATCATTACCTGATTACGGATATAATTACTATATTTCAGATGATAGGGCTACAATATATGGCATAAGTTGTGATGATTCTAAAACAGATAATATTGTTAATTTAAATGTTGGTATAGAATTGAAAATTAATTGTGACTAATGGCGACATTTGACTATAATATTTTAGTAACTGGTGACTGCCAAACAAACAGTTCTGGTTCGATAAGTTTGACACTTAGTGGTGGAACACCTCCGTATTCTGTAAACTGGGTTATTCCAGATTTAAGTTCTGAAACAACATACTCTTCTTCGCAACGATTGAATTTGAGTCATGGTACATATGTTGTTGAGGTCAACGATTCTACTATACCAGAAAACAATAGTTTTTTAATAAATATACCAGTATCTAGTGGTTTATGTGTTTCAATTATAGGCGTTAAAAACACGTCTTGTGGATTAGAAAATGGTTCTATCACAGGAAACTCTTCTTCTTTGTTTTCATATACCGAGTTTTCTTTGTATGATGAAAACGATGATTATGTGTCCTCTACAACTTCAAATGGGGAGTTATTTTATTTTAATAATATTGAAAGCGGAATTTATTATGTGATTGGTACAGACTATGGTGGTTGCTCTGGCAGGAGCGAGACTTTTATTATAGAACAATCGAGTGATTTTGATTTTGGTTTTTATTCTGTCCCTAATTCAACTTGCGGTGAGGGGTCTAACGGAAAAATTTATGTGACTGGTCAAACTGGTTATGGTCCTTATACATATATTTGGAGTAATGGTGAAACTACGCAGAGCATAACAGGGATTACAGATGGTGGTTATTCAGTGTTAGTTACGGATTCGGTGGGATGTTCTAAATCTAAATCAGTTCTGGTTGATAAAATAGACCCAGTTGGTTTTGGCTTTGCTACAACATATAATCCAACATGTTTTAATAATGATGGTTCTATATTATTTTATACAACTGGTGGTACAGTGCCTTTTTGTTACTCTGGTAGCAATGGTGTTGTAGATGTCTCATATTCGAGAGAATTTTTAATGGAAAATTTATCGCCCGGAAGTTATTCTATTTATGTCAGAGACGCTACTCTTTGTTCTTATACTGAATATGTTTCGTTACAATCCCCAAACGCCATAAGGGATGTGAATATTGGAACAAACAATTCAAATTGCTCTAATTCGGATGGGAGTATATCAATATCAATATTTGGTGGTGCCTTTCCTTATACATATTATATTGTTAAACCATCTGGGGATACAGTATATAATTCCACATCTGACACTTTTTATGTTTTTACTGGTTTAAGTTCGGGGACATACACTGTGGGTGTGAATGATTCATCTGGATGCGTTTTCAGCGAAGAAGTTTCTATCATATCAGAGGATAAATTTACGATAAGTGCGAATACTACTTCAACATCTTGCGGCCTTAGCAACGGAACGATATCTATATTACAAATATCGGCTTCGACAGCACCATATTACTATTATTTAAATGGGATTCCATACGAGAGTAACGATACAGGATATACTTTTACCCAACTATCTTCGGGGCAATACACCATTGGTGTTCAAGATTCTACTGGTTGCTTTCAATCGAAGGTTGTTAACATTGATGATGGTGGACAATTAAATTTTTCATTATCTTATGTTCCATGCACAAATGGTAGCAATGGGATTATAAACGCATTTATAAATAGCGGAAAACCACCTTTTATCTACAATTGGTCTGATAACATTTTTGGGAATCCACAACATATAAGTGTTAGCGGTTTAACGGGTGGTACATACCATTTAACAATAACAGATTCGAATGGGTGTTCGTTAAGAAGAGATATAGAATTAGAGTGTACAAATATATACACATCGTATCAAACTTATTCTGTGTATGACAATCCGTTTGAATTAAGTTTAAGCAATAAGAGGGGGATGTTAGAGTTATTAAATGAAGGATTTAATGATTTAACATCTGGCAATACATCTTGTGATTTACTGATGGCCAAATTTATTGCCGAAGTAAACATTAACCCATCCGGATATAGTGATAGTTTAATATTTTATATTTCGATGAGTAAAACTGAAATACCATATGATAATCAATGGTTTGATGCAATTAAATTATTATTATTGAAAATAGATTATATAGAAGATGTATTAATAAATCCGATAAACAATACTTTAACTATTGTAAGTAAACAAAATTCAAATGAACTTTTGGGGCAAGTTATAGAAGTTAATCTTAAAATATTATATGAAATAATATGTTTAAGTTAATATATTTAAATATTTTGAATTGAATACTTTAATTTTAACATCGCTTACTGGCGTTACGCCATATAAATTATATGTGTCTGATGAACGATTGAATAATGAATCGTTTTTGGCCGATATAACCACTCTATCACCCCCAAATCAAACATTTTCGCCGCCTATAATTTTTAATAATTCGCCTAAAATTATGGTTATATTGGAGGATTCAAATTTAAACAGGTTTTACAAGTTATTATATTGTAATTATAACTGCAATTTTGAAATACAATTTGATGAGAATATAACATAAAATGTAATTATGTTTAGATGGATAGAATAGTTTATATAGTTAATTCTGATTTTGGGTGCAATAACATTATAGAAGAAAGTGTTAAAGTAGATGGTTGTACTAATTTTACACTTTATTTGAAGCCTAAATCAGATGCTATAGGACCATTCGAAATTTATTTGGATAATCTCATCTCAACACCGATATATAGTGGTGTAAGTCGTGAGTTATTATTATCTGGGTTAACTTTAAGTATTGATTGCACAACTCCCACACAAACACCTACGCCATCGCTCACTCCATTTTTTACTGAAACACCGAGCAGAACGCCGAGCAGAACGCCCACTCAAACACCAACGAATACAGTTACACCAAGTGTGACAAAAACATTAACACCAACATTTACTCCTTACTTTACAAATACTCCAACCAATTCGTCAACTATACCAGTTATTGGTTGTCGTTTGTTTGTGGTAAGTCGAGATTTATCAAATTTAGGGTGTCAACATCTTTGTGAAAATCCGAATAGCACCGGAATATATGGTAGATATTCGACATTTAATAATAATATAGGTTCTAGATATTTTATTTCTTTGACGGATTGTCAGAACGAAATACCTAACAGTTGGGCTGTTGAAAATAAGTTTGTTAGAAATAATATTTGTTATGGTGTTGATACAAATGGATATATAACTGGGTCAACGGTATGTTTGATCCCTACACAAACGCCTACAAATACGTTAACGCCTACGAATACGGTAACACCTACGAACACGATTACGCCTACGCAAACACCTACGAATACGATTACACCTACAAACACGGTTACACCTACAAACACGGTTACACCTACAAACACGGTTACACCTACAAACACGATTACGCCTACCGAAACACCCACGAATACGGTAACACCTACAAATACAATGACACCTACTAACACGTTAACACCAACAAATACGGCGGCAATCACACAAACACCTACTAACACGTTAACACCGACAAATACGGTAACGCCGACGAATACAATCACATCTACACAAACGCCCACAAATACACCAACACCTACAAATACGGTAACACCCACAAACACGCTAACACCAACTCAAACACCTACGAATACGGTGACACCTACAAGAAGTGTAACTCCTACAAATACGATTACTCCTACGAACACAGTCACGCCAACGAACACCGTAACACCAACGAATACGGTAACACCTACGAATACGGTAACACCTACACAAACACCAACGAATACTGTAACGCCTACAAATACGGTAACGCCTACACAAACACCAACGAATACTGTAACACCTACGAATACTGTGACACCTACACAAACTCCTACGAACACGGTAACGCCTACGCGAACGCCTACGAATACGATAACACCTACGAATACGGTAACTCCTACACAAACGCCTACGAATACGGTAACGCCTACGAATACGGTAACGCCTACAAATACGCTTACACCTACACAAACGCCCACAAACACAGCAACGCCTACGAGAACCGTGACACCAACAAGGACGGTGACACCAACGACTACTGCAACACCTACGCAAACAGTCCCACCTCCTTGCCTTTTGACTGTGACGAATATTTAATAGTAAAAAATATGGCAGTAGAAATATCAGATACTAATTACAATGGTTTAAGTTGTTCAGTAACATTATATGCTGCGACGGGAAATACCATTCCATATACAAATGCAACGCAAATTCCATTGGGTACTAAAACAATACCATTTACGTATTCATCATCAACGGTTAGTAATGAATATGGGACGTTTTCCTGTTTTTATTCTTTTTTAAATAAAACTTGTACGTCCAGTTTACTAACCCCGCCAGATGGTGATGGGAATAGATATAAAACAATAAAAATTGGAGAACAGGTTTGGATGTCAGAGAATTTAAAAACAAAAAAATTCAATGATGGGACTCCATTAGATAATCCGGGAAATACCGATGTTGACTTAACAACTTGGGCGGCGGCTAATGGGACTATTGATAGTTCGACAACAAAATACTGGGCATTAGTTAATGATAATTCAGCAAACACAGCAATTTATGGGTTGGTATATAATCATTTTGCAGTATATTATAACTATATTAATATTTGTCCAAGCGGATGGAGAGTCCCATCTGAGAGTGACTTTTCAACCTTAAATACGTATTTGGGTGCAAATGCCGGAACTCAAGCAAAATCTACAACATTATGGAGTTCTGGTAATGGGACAAACACTTCAGGTTTTAACGGTCTCCCAAGTGGTTCTCGCACTACTGCGGGTGGATGGGGTAATTTTGGTACACTTGGAATTTTTTGGAGTACATCGACTAATGTGTCTGGTGCTAGATATATTATATTGTATAATAGTCAAAGTAATATTGCTTTTTTTTCGGCAGACCAAAAAAATGGATATTCGGTTCGATGCATTCAAAATTAGTCATTCACATGAAAAAAACAATTTTTACTTGACATATAAATTTTTATTTTTATTTTTCAAGAAAAAACATGGCACATTACGCATTTTTAGATGAAAACAATATAGTAACCTATGTTGGTACTGGTGTGGATGAGAATAAAGATGGTATAGATTGGGAAGATTATTATGGCAAGTTGCGCAACCAAAGGTGTAAAAGAACATCGTATAATACATACGGTGGTATATATTATGTTGATGGTGTACCATCTGAAGACCGAACAAAGGCATTCAGAAAAAACTATGCTGGGGTAGGATATTATTACGATGAAGAAAGGGATGCTTTCATCCCCCCTAAAAAACATGAAGATTGGGTGTTAAACGAGACAAGTTGTTTGTGGGAACCGCCTCAGCAACCTACTGCGGATTTAAACAGTTTGTCCATCGAAAGCGGACAATAATGTTTCGGCTTATCGCATATTTATAAAATGTCGCGTACTTAGTTAAATAACTATTAATGTTTTCGCGTCATAAAAATAATGAATGTTAATAGATATAAAATAAATAACATTTCTAGTGACAACAAGGCATTAGTACTACCAATTGACATGTCTTGGGGTTTATCATCTATAGGGGATTCAATAGAATTATATGAGGAAGACGTAATAAAAGATGTTGTTGGATTACCAACTGATTATGAGCTAAATAGGTTTGCTCATCACGAGTATAATAATCAAACGAATTTAACGTACATTTTTAATTTTTATGTTGGTGGGCCAGTAGATGATCCTAAGTGCTGGGAGCCAAATTTTTTAAGTAAATTTTCTTCGGATGAAATTTTTTATGGGAAAAATAATTTTGTAAATTCTTATTTTATATTAGAATTTTATGATACCCCGACTGAAAAACGTCAAAAAAAATATTTAACACTTTTATTAAAACCATCCAAAGGAAAATTTGTCAAAGCCTTTTTATCGGAGAAAGAGGTTTCATTAAATGCTCCTATTTTTGAATTAGATTATGTAGGGAATACAGAATCTTTTTTTATATATTGGTTGAAAGACCAGAATCTAATTGGCATTAATACATTTTATGTTAATTGTGCATTTTACGATGCTAAAACTGGCACAACAACAAAAATGATGCGTCAGCCACAATCAAAACTATCAATTATAAATAATTTTGACGTATCAAAATACTTTTATTCTAAAATTATATTTGATTATCAAAATTACACATACAAATTTTTTGATAATATTACTGGGGAAAGAATAACCATTGTTGATTGGTATGAGTATATAGATAAACCTTTATCTAACTTAACAGAAAACTTGACCCCTACGCCAACAATTAGTTTGACGCCAACCAATACTCCGACTAGAACTGTAACACCTACTCAGACGCCCACAAATACGGTAACACCGACACAAACACCTACAAATACCTTAACACCAACTAATACAGTTACACCTACTAATACTTTAACGATTACACCGACAAACACACCTACGAATACGGTAACGCCCACAAATACCGTAACACCCACGAATACTGCAACACCAACGGTAACTAATACTGTTACGATAACCGTAACACCTACTAATACGAACACATCATCGCAAACACCTACGAATACGGTAACATCTACAAATACGGTAACGCCCACAAATAGTGTAACGCCGACAAATACGATAACATCGACCAATACGACTACTCCTACGAATACATTTACACCTACGAATACGGTAACGCCAACGAATACGACTACTCCTACGAATACGTCAACGCCAACTCAAACACCGACCAATACGACTACTCCTACGAATAGTGTAACGCCGACCAATACAATAACATCAACGAATACGATTACTCCTACTAATACAATTACACCCACGAATACAGTAACGTCCACGAATACAATCACTCCTACTCAAACGCCTACGAATACAGTAACCTTAACAAATACTAATACGCCCACTAATACTATTACTCCCACAAATACAATAACATCAACTCTTACACAGACGCCCACGAATAGTATTACGCCTACATCAAGCTCAACGCCGACAAATACTGTATCGCCCACAAATACAATAACACCTACGAACACGGTAACGTCGACAAGTACTGTTACGCCCACTCAAACACCCACGAATACAATAACACCCACGAATACAATAACACCAACGAACACAGTAACATCAACACAAACACCTGTGAATACGCAAAGTCCAACAAACACAATCACACCAACTAATACGAACACATCATCGCAAACACCTACTAATACTGCTACACCCACAAACACGGTAACCCCTACACAAACACCAACACCAACTGCTACCCCTACAAATACGGTAACCCCTACACAAACACCTACTAATACTGCTACACCCACAAACACGGTAACCCCTACACAAACACCTACTAATACTGCTACACCCACAAACACGGTAACCCCTACACAAACACCTACTAATACGAACACATCATCTCAAACACCTACGAATACGTTAACACCCACGAACACTGTAACTCCGACGAACACGATAACACCCACTTCTACTGTAACACCTACAAATACAGTTACGCCGACAAATACGGTAACACCTACAAATACAGTTACTCCGACCAATACACCGACAAGGACGGTAACGCCTACAAATACGGTTACGGCTACAAATACTCTAACACCTTCTAACACTCAAACACCTACAAATACAACAACACCCACTTCTACTGTAACACCTACAAATACAGTTACGCCAACTAATACGCCGACAAATACGGTAACGCCAACTAATACACTTACGAGAACGGTAACACCTTCAAATACGCCTACCAATACTCCAACACCATTTTGTTATGCGGTTACGATAAAATATAGTAATGTAAGTTTAGTTAATGCTTGTAATTCGACATCAACAACAACAGTATATTTGAAAACACCTAATATACAACCAGAAAGTGTTTTATATAGCAGCAACTCGGCATGTTTACAAAATGTTACCTCCGACCCAGTTAATATACGTTCTACCTATGGCGTTTATATATCAGAAAATAATCTTTCTTGGGAGACTGATTATTTTAGTTTAAATTATGTTGTAGGTATTCCGTATAATTGTATTCCACCATCACAAACACCTACTAATACTGTAACCCCCACGAATACGCCTACTTTTAGCGTAACCCCCACGAATACACCCACTTCTACTGTAACCCCCACGAATACGCCTACTTTTAGCGTAACCCCCACGAATACGCCTACTTTTAGCGTAACCCCTACGAATACACCCACTTCTACTGTAACACCTACGAACACATTAACGATTACGCCAACGAATACGGTAACACCCACGAATACGCTAACGCCTACGAATACGGTAACGCCAACAAAAACACCTGTGTTCTGTAGTACATATACTGTAAAGGTAAGTAATAACTTCATCACCCAAAATTGTGATGAAATATGTAGTACAACTAATTTAACTGAACCTGTTTGGATTCAGTCACCACAATGGGATCCCACAAAACGACTATATCTAAATGAAAGTTCTTGTGTTTCGAGTGCAATTGATTGGACCACAGATTATAGATTCATTGGTTATGATGAAAAATGTTATGGTGTTAATCAGAACGGGGACATTACTGGTACGACTATTTGTGCTATAACGCAAACATCTACACCTACACCGACAATTACGCCGACACTAACTCCAACAAACACTATAACACCATCTATCACTATTAGTCCATCGATTACTGCAACTCCTACTAATACAATAACACCAACAAACACTATAACACCAACGAATACAGTAACACCATCAGCCACACCATTTTCATTATTTTTTAGTTCTACTACTTGCGATGAGATTATTGATACAAATGCGTGGGAAGGTAGTTCTGGTAGAGGTATTTTCACCGTGACAATTGATTTGGGCCAAAATACTGGCGAAGTGGTTTTAAATTATAATGCTTTTTCAATCCCAGATAAATTTGTTGTTTCTTGGAATGGCAATACAGTTATAGATACTGGATTTAGGGGTTCAGATACATACAATGCAGATTTAAATGCGTTAGGATATCCAGATGTTTCTGGGGTGGCCGAAGGCAGTGCTTCTTTTACGAAAACAACTTCTTCACCGTCTACGGCAACATTAACTGTCACTGCTCCGTTGGACGGCACATTTTGGATTGCTGAATTAAAATGTCCCATTTGATTTCATAAACTACTATATTTATAAAATATAACGTAACTTCGACCATATTAAGTTTTTGGATAGTTAAAAAAATGATTGGGTTTAAATAAAACATGGCATCAGGAATTCCAGCTCCAACTTGTAATACGACATTCTGTTCAACCAATTGTTGTAAGTATGCCCTAAGTAATGAAGGGGTGACAACTGATACATTTAGTTATACTTCTTGCGTAGATAGTTCTACTATTTTTCAAGATTTGGGTTCTGGAAATGTTGTTACGATTTGCTCTATTGGCACTCCGATTGTGCCACCATCTATTATATACGGTCTTGAAGGTTGTTGCGATTCTTTATATGCGTTTCAACAGTGTGATGATAGTACGAATAAATTTATATTAAGTGGATTGACATCTACTTTAGATGTTGGTAATGTATATTATATAGTCAGTGGTTCTTTTACTGGTTCTGCCACACTAATTCCTTTTGAACAGTTGCCGAATGTTTATGATGGTTCTTCAGCAATAATCACAGAAGAATTACAGTGCCCATCTTATTCTGGTGTTACTACAGGAACAACTGGTTGGTCATATTATAATTACTGCGGAGACATTGTTTATGGTACGAGTGTTGGTGAATACGCTTGCGTTGATACATCTAAGGAATATTTCGGCATAAACGTTTCTCAGAATGTTTGTAATCAATCATGTAGCAAAGCTGCGCTATTACAAAAATGTTCTGATAGTTCTATTTTTTATGCTATTGTCGATGAAGATACTGCATTCTTGGGGGCTGTTTACATTTATCAGGGTAACTGTTATTCTTTTATTGAATTTTCAGGTCCCGGAGGTCCAGATTTGGGTACACCAGATTATGCAGATTGTGCGTTTTGTACTCCTATACCGTCAGCACCAGTATTAACACCTTCAGCAACACCTACAGTTACGCCTACTATTCCACTTTGCGAACAGAGTCAATATTGTTTTAGGACAAACATTGATTTATTAAGAGATTACTCTGGAGATTATGTAAGTGGTGGCACATATAATAATAGAAATTATTATCAGGGAAATGGTATTTCAAACGGATTTATATATTTTGATGGTATTGAATGGTGTTTATCTTCCACGTTAGGTGGTTCTTGTTTAATAAAAGGGTCATCACCATGCTTAAGTTCGTGTCCGGATTTCAATAGCGGGGTTTTTTCTGGTGGACTTTGTCCTACAGTAACGCCTACGCCAACATCTTATAGTGTTGTTGATTTTGATGCAATTTTTGAATGTGACTTTCTCCCAACGCCTAGTGTTACGTCAACGATTACCCAGACACCTACTAATACTCCAACACCTACATTAAGTAGCACACCATTACCAATTGTTGGTGTTAATTTTAATATTGTTTCTACTGAATTGCCAACACAGACAACACCTATGCCAACACCTTCATTGACTTTAACAAAAACAGTTTCATTTTCTGGCTCAGTAAATTTCACATTATTTGATAAAACATTTGATTCGGTATCATCTAAAGTTATGCGCGATTGTTCGACAAATGAACTTTACTATATTGGCCAGAATATCGTTTATAATTTATCTGGAATAACAATTGGTCAAGTTGTTAAATGTGAAATAAACTCTAATGTTTTTTGTTTGGAATATGTTGGTGATACTCTGGATTTTAGTCCTAACGCATATATAGAAAATGTAATCGATTTTTATGGTAATTGCTCAATTTGTACTGTCACACCAACCCAAACGCCAAGTTTGACACAAACGATAACACCTTCCTTAACACCGACAATAACACCTACGCCGTCTGTCTCTTCGAATATGGTTTACGTTTTTAAAAGTTGTTTTATATTACCAGAGCAAACAGATTTGATATATATTAAACAAACAGAACCTTATGTAACGGGGCTGACTATTGGAAATGTTGTTAAAGATTATTATAATAATTGTTGGGAGTATATTGGTATTTATCCGGCATCTTATGTTAACCCTATTGGCGCAACCCAAATAGATTTTTTGGGTAATTATTTTGCTGGGTTTGCTTCTGCAATATATTTTAATTGTAATAGTTGTTAATATGAGTGCTCTTGTAAATATATTATCTATAACAGGGCAAAGCCCTTATGATGTTTATGTCTGTGATATAAATGGTGAAAATTGTTTTTATATAGATAGGATAGATGTGGCAAATTATGAATTTTATATACCGTCGCCTAATGATAAGTACAATGCTTATATGTTAAAAATTATAGATTCAAATAACAGTATTATATCTGGCATAACATATGTCGAATAAAAAAATAATATATGCCATTAAGTTGTAGTCAGAGTTGTAAATCGTATTTGTTAGTAAACGGATCACTATCAGAAAATGTTACCGTACAATATAAAAATTGTGATTCCGGTGCAATTATAGACCATGTAGTTGTTGCTGGGAACAGTTATAATTTTTGTTCTTGCGAAGAAAATGCAGTCAGTATTAGTCCACCCGGAATAGCGACGCTTAGTGATTTAGGGTTATGTTATGAAAGCTTTACATTAAATTATAGCAATGTTAGTGCCTCTGATGCTTGTAACGGATACGGTCCACCTTGCATTGATTGCTCCACATATTACACACAGTTTTACACCACCTTATCAAATGGTGTGACAATTTATAGTGATTCTGGTTTTAGCACTTTTGCCCCGAATGGGTATTATTCAGATGGGGTTAAAGTATGGTCTGTGATGGGAAATTCTGGTGTTTTAAATAATGAGGCAGTATGTTCTGTCACACCTACGACCACAGAAACTTCAACACCTACTCCCACGCCAACACCAACGATTACGCCATCTAACACTATTACACCGACCCCAAGTAATACTATTGGATTAAGTGCGACACCAACAAGCACTAATACACCAACACCAACGATTACACCATCTAATACTATTACATTGACACCAAGTAATACCGTAGGTTTAACACCTACACCGACAAGTACTTTGACGCCAACAAACACAGTTACGCCCACACAGACTCCTACTAACACAATTACACCGACGAATACACCCACAATTACCCAGACACCAACAAATACGATAACAAAAACTAATACGCCAACAACAACTAAAACACCAACAATGACGGGAACTGTTACACCGACGGCTTCTCCATTTGGGTGTCAAGTTTTTAGTGTTAAGCGGGATTTAAATAATTTTGGTTGTGATTATGTGTGCAATGTCGGGACTTTTGGTGGTATTTATGGCAGATATTCATCATTTAATGGTTCTATTGGTGCGCGTTACTTTATAGGGCAGACGAATTGTCAAAACGATGTATCTAATAGCTGGGCAGTGACAAATGAATTTAGATTTGTCAAAGATAATATTTGTTATGGTGTTGATCCAGATGGTTATATTACAGGCAGTACGTATTGCATATCGCCAACACCAATACCATTTGTAACGCCAAGTATAGCATACACAACTAAAAATGAGTGTGATTTTTTCACGTTATTTCCTCTTGGTGTTAGATGTATACCAACTAATCCGACCACATCAACATCCTTTGATGGTTCGTTAAACTTAGTTGTAACGGGCGGGACGCCGCCTTATAGTTTTTATTGGTCTAATGGTCAACGAAGTGATTTTATAAATAACTTAAGCTTTGGTCAATATAGTGTTACGGTTGTTGATTTTTATGGTGACTTCTCGGCAAGTACTACTTGTACTTTGATTGCGCCTACGCCGACACCTACGTTAACACCTACAAATACAAATACACCGACACCTACTACCGTATATCCAAATCTATGTCTTTATTTGGTTGGTAATAATTTACTACCAATAACAAGGGCTTTTATTTTTTACGGTTACGAAAACAACAAACCTCGTTGGTCTTATGATGGTGGTGTAAATCAAATATATTGGAGTTCAAACAATAGCCGTTGGGAAATTAGAGGTTTAACAGTATTTGATGGTATATTAGTTTCAAAAACAAATTCTGTTATACCAGATAATGGTTGGTTTATTGCTGGTGGCAGTTCAACTGCGGATGTATTTGTTCAGCAAGGAGCATGTACTACTCCGCCAATGATTTTGAATATTCAAAAAACAAATACTAAGTGCAATGATATAAATAATTGTAACGGCGCAATAAATATAGATGTTTTAGGTGGATCTGCGCCTTATGCGTATTCTATTGATGGTGGGTTAAATTATAAGTCTTCAAGTTTCTTTACAAACTTGTGTCAGGGAACATATGTTGCTTCGGTTATAGATAGTTCTGGCAAGACAAATAATAAATTAACTACAATAACTTATGATAATACTAATACCGTATATAACATATCCATAAAAATTTTAAAATTCAATTCGATAAGTAGTACGGTCAAGCAAATAGAATGGGTCATAGATGTGGACCCAAAGATTGAAGTAGGTACAAATTTGTCATTTAACATAGATGCTAATTCGATATCTAAAATTTATCAGCCGGGAAGTGGTACTACTGAATCAACAACTAATGTATATAAAAACAATGTTTATGTTGCCCCAACTGATTCATTTACAAATCAAGTGACAACAGTCAGACCAAATTGTGTACCTTATAACATAATACAGGGAACAAAAGTTAACTCTTATGGTATTACTATGGGTGCAAATGATGTTATCTCTGGGATGACAACATCATACATCAATATAATAAATGGTCAATTGGCACCTAATGGATGTGCAACTTTGGTTTCCCAAGAAACATACATCAGTTTGTCTTCGCTTATATATTCTGGTTGCTCTTGTTGCAGTATAATTTGGGACAATTTACCAGTTAAGATAGATGAACACAATCTTAATTATCTTAGCACGGTTGCGCCACCTACTTTTAGCAAATATCCTATAAGTTTTGCTGTTTCCAATAATTTAAACGATATATGTTCTTCGACCATTATACCGGGTTATATGAATACACCATTTTTTGTAACAAACAGTGTAATTTACACGATTGATAATAATATTTTATTGGAATATCAATATATAAAATATAACAATACTATTTATATTTTGAATCCTAACAATGGTATTGTGGGGTCACCGATAGGTGTTTGTTGAAAAAATATGATATGGGTTATATAATAAAAAATACATCAGGCTTATTAAACACCAGAATTACTGATGTTGGGAGAAAGTATATTTCGCAGGGTAACTTTAATATTTCTTACTTTCAAATAGGTGATAGTGAGGTTTTTTACGAAATTTCGTCTAATTTTGTCCCTACAAATAATAATATTTTATTGCCTTCATTTAATGCACAAAATGATACCGGAATTCCTAAATCTAATAAAGAAAACATTAAATACCCTTATTATCTTGATGCTATTAGCGGCAACACCTACGGAATCCCATTCATGGATTCTATATCAGAAGAGGTATATAATACTGCGACTGCAAAGGGTTTTTTCATCACTGGGTCAACAGCGGGCTGGACGGCACAGACAACATCGGCATATACAATAACTTCAAATTATAGAGTTGATTTATCTACATTGTCTGGTCAGACCGGAATAACAATATCTCTTGATACCTGTTCTCCTACTACTGGAACACCTTCTGTGGGTGATTATTTGTTTATTTTTGTTGATGTAAATAACAATTGCGGGGAGTTAAAAAACAATTTACCATTATTAAATTATAAAATACAAAGTTTAACCCCTTCTGTGGGCGCAACGGGTCAAACTTCTTGGGTTGTGGGTTTGGACAGAAGAGCACCAAACTATTCAGCTTATACCACTACAGGAGATTATGCAAGGTGTTTGATATATCCATCTGGAATGACTGTCTTATATGATAGTATAACACCATTTCCATATTGGAGCGACGATGCTATAAATTTTGAATCTACATGCAATTTATACAATAACAATGTTGGAAGAATTTGGAACATGAATGTTCCTTGGTCTGAATCACCTGCTGGTGTGTTTTCTACAACTCACGAGGATTACTTGGATTACGGATCTGTATCATATCTTGGAACAAAAGAATTATTGGGGTATAACAGCACATCTGGTGGTACTGATACGGGTCAGGTGTATTATTATAATTCATATAAAGAAAAAATTGTTGTGCCTCCGAAACACCAAAAATCTATTGCGATAATTCATTATACAAATCAATCAATTGATAATGTATATGGTGAAAAATTTGCAACTATACCATATGATGCAAATGACCCTTCAGATGAAACTGGGATGGCTAGGCATTTCAAATTGCACATACCGAATTTGATGTGGCACAAATCCAATGGAACAGATGTTGGTGCGACTTTTTCTATTGATCCAATAGGATATGATTTATGTGAACCATACTATATAAGGTCATCAGTAAGTGATGATATGAATGATCCCGGAATAAGATATTTTCAGTTATGGGATAATTATCCGGATGCTTCAAACAATCTAAATAGAATCGGAAAAGTATTCCCAGATCAACAATTAATTGTTATTGATGATGAAGAAGTCGTTGCCGCATTATCTTACAAATCAAATAGGAATTGGACATTGCCAGCACCAAAGGTGAACATGGTTCCGCCTAATTTGTGTTTTGATACTTCATCAACCGGATTATTGGATAGTGCATCACAAAGATTGTGGGTAACATATAGACTGGATTCAACGGATTCTACAAATTCATTACATTGCAATTATTATAGCTATGTGGATGGGGCGAGTGGTTTTTCACAAAATGTTGCGGTTCGATTTGGCAATGAATTTCCTTTCTTGAAAACATCACCATTTTCGGGTTTTTCCGCGAATAAATTATTTTTAATTTTTCAGATAACGGATATTAATGAAAAACCATTACCTACTGATTGGAAGATATTGGAATATACCTCTGAACTAAGCGGTAGTAGTATCAATAATCATATAACGGCATCTGGTTTAACTTCAAATACATTTATCATTGATGAGATAAAATACTCTGCGGCAACAACATATAATCTGTCAAATTATATGGATATCCCACAAGCTAATGAATCGGATTTGCTAAACTTTGGGGATGAATATTTTTTTTATGGAAATATCGAAACAGATATTGCCGCAACCATATATGAAATGCGTTATTTGGTGACATTAAACAATAATCAATTCACATTATCATCAAATCCGACTTGGGATGTGAATAAAAATCCATATGTAACTGAAATTGGTCTTTACAATTCCGATAAAGAGCTTATGATAATATCGAAATTGCAATCTCCACAGAGGAGGCAAGGCATACAACAGTTTTTAATAAAAATGGATTTTTAATATGATAATTGAAAAAGATTCACCCAAAGTAATAGGGTTGGATGTATCAACGAAAACGATTGGTGTGGCATTGTTTGATATTGCTTCAGGAAAATTATTGGAGCTAACACATGTATCACCGATTTCAAAGAAAAAATCGGAAAACAAAATTGAGGAACTCTTAATTAAGGGTTCAATTTTCAAAGAAAAGATACTCACATACAAAGATATGGGTGTGCAAAATGTTGTTATTGAGGAGCCTTTGTTAAACTCAAACAATATCAATACGGTCGGAACATTAATGCGTTTCAATACCATCATATGTAAGGAAGTATATGATAATTTGGGGATTGTACCAGAATTTATTTCAACATATAACGCAAGAAAAAACGCTTTCCCACATTTGGTTCAAGAAAATAATAAAGGAAAATTTGTTCTGTTTGGGGGGTTACCTATGGATAGTGATAAAAAAAGGATTATCTTTGACTTAGTAGCAAAAAGAGAGCCACAAATCAATTGGTTATACACCAAAAATAATACGCTAAAAAAGGAGTGCTTCGATATGTCTGATGCGTATTGCGCTGTTCTTGGATTCATGAAGATGAAAAAAATTTGGTAGTTTTAATTTGTTTGTCTATTTTTGCACTTCATCAAAAGAAGTGATAAAACATGGATGAAAACAAAATAATTCTTGAGATGATTATTGACGTCATTGGCGACCCAATTCGTTCCAATGATGAGAAACTTCAATATGCCTTTAACTGTCCATTATGTGACTATGGTCGAAATAAGGGCAATATGGAATTTAATCTTCAAAACCATGTTTACCATTGTTGGTCTTGTGACGATAGCATGGAAACCAAAGGTTCTATTCTGAAATTTTTTAGGCATTTTGGTAATGAAAGGCTGGTCAAAGAATATCTTTTTCATAGACCGCCCACAAAAACGCAAATTTTTAAGAGGGTAAAGAAAGTAGAGCATCCTGAAGGCTTCATAAAGTTTTGTGATATTAATTTAAATTATCCCCCACATAGACAGGCACTCGAATATCTTAGAAGTAGAGATATAACCGATGATGTTATTAAAAAATATAATATTGGTTTAACCACAAAGGGGATGTTTGCCAATAGAATAATTTTCCCATCTTATGACGAAAATGATGTTTTGAACTATTTTATTGGACGCACATGGTCAAACGCGAAACCAAAATATTTAAACTGCGATAACCCAAAAGAAAATGTTATCTTCAATCAGCCTCTTATAAACTGGGAAGAACCCGTTTTTCTTGTAGAGGGGGTTTTGGATGGCATATTTGCTGGTAATGCGCTTGTGACATTAGGTTGTGATTTGTATCCACTTTTGACCAAAACATTATACGAAAACGCGAAATCTGATATTATCATTGCTTATGATGCGGACATGTGGAAGAAGGCCAAAAAAATTTATCATACTATAAATGCGGGAAAATTATATGGAAGGGTTAAAATATTACATCTACCAAAGGATTCCGATGTCGCTTCTCTCCGAGGAGATATCATGGACTATATTGAAAATGTTAGATAATTTTATTACCTTTGTGCTTTAAAAAATAAACATGGATTATTCGTTGTTCGATGAATTAAACAAGTTTAATGGTATTAAGTATATTGATTCTACACATCAATACCATTACGATGGTATTACACAAACTTCTGTAACAACCTTTATTGGTAATTTCAAACCTAAATTTGATAGCGAAAAGGAAGCAGAAAAATATGCGACAAAGCGTGGTTTGGTATATGAGGAAGTTTTGGAATCATGGGAATATACAAGAAATTATGCGAGCATAAAAGGTAAAACCCTTCACTCATTTGTCGAGAATTGGTATTACAACCGAATATTTGAATATAATGAAGATGATTTAATTGCACAATTTGGTGATTCCATGCTTAAGAATGTTGAAAAGATGATTACCCTTTTCAAGCAATTTCATGCGGATTCAAAAAACACACTTGTTCCGATTCGTTCTGAATTAATTGTTGGGGATAAAGATTTCAATATATCTGGAACTGTAGATCAATTATTCTATAACAAGAAATACAATGAATTACAAATTTTTGACTGGAAGACAAACAAGGCAATAGAATTTTCAAATGCTTATGGGAATAGGTTTGATAGACCAATATCCCATTTGGATGTTTGTGAGTTTAACACCTATTCTTTGCAGTTGTCGATATACAAGTACATTATAGAGAAGAATACGAACTTGAAAATTGGAAACACTTACATTGTATGGTTTAATGAACTTAATGAAGAATACAAAATTTTTAAATGTGCAGATTTGAGAAATGATTTCGAAAAGATGCTTAAATTTTTAAAGAAATGATAAACAAGGTATTACATTTTAGTGACCTTCACATTAAAACCTATAAGATGCTCGATTTGTATCGTAACATTTTAAGCGGGTTGATTAAGGAATGGTCGCGTCTTGATGTTGATAGGATAGCCTTTACCGGAGATTTACTTCACACAAAGAATCAGATTAGTCCAGAGCAAATAAATTTTATGTCTTGGTTTTTGCAAGAATGTGCAAATATTGCGCCTACTGTATTGATACTTGGAAACCATGATTTCTTGGAAAACAACCCTGATAGAATGGATGCTATTTCCGTTTCTCTTGGAATGCTTGACAACCCCAGAATAACTTTATACAAAGAAAGGGGATGGTATGTAGATGAAAACGTTAATTGGTGTGTGTATTCTTTGGTTGAAAATAATCTGCCGCCAGAAATTGTCCGAAACGGAAATCACAATATTGGATTGTTTCATGGTCAAATTCAAAAACTAAAAACGGATAGGGGGTTTAATTTTCAAGATGGTTTTGATATGTCGAAATTTTCTGGCCTTGATGTGGTATTGTGCGGCGATATACATAAGAGACAGGAATTCACCATTCCGAATAACAAAAAAGGATACATGGTTGGGAGCCTTATTCAGCAACAGTACGATGAGACGATAACTAAACATGGATATGGCATTTATAATGTCGAAACATCTGAATATAAATTTGTTGATGTTTTTAACCCATCGCCTTATATTAGCTTTTCCATTTCGTCAATTGAAGATATTGAAAATGAAACAGAAGTTTTGTTAAATTATTGAATATGGATTTATCATTAAATCGGCAAGAATTGATAGATTTGGAAACTTTTTGTTTGGCAAATGGTTTAGGCATATTAGAGTTTACCAAAAAATGTTATATAATTGGATTTAATATTGAACGTTATGGTTTACTCAATCAGGAAAAAGTTATTGAAGTAACCGACACTGAAGAGTTGAAAAAGCTGGAGAACAAAATAATGGATTTGGAAAAGAAATTAGATGATTGCAATAATAAAAGAAAAATGTTGGAAGAAACTAATTTCAATCTTAAAAAAGAAATTTCTAACTTTAAAAACAATTAGATATGATTTTTATTTGGGTTTTAATCGCGTATGGAATAACATCCATCATTGTTTGGGGGTCCATTTTTGAACCGATGCGCACATTTTTTTGTGACTTATCGAAAAAAGAGAATGTACTTGTTCGTAGTTTCGGTTCTTTTTTCAAAGGATTGACGTCTTGTATGCTTTGCACCGGAACATGGGTGGGATTCTTTTTGGGTGAGTTTTTCTTCACACCATCAAACTATTACTTTCACTTTTACCCACCACAAATCCATTGGTTTTATGATGGCATGTTTGCAGCAGGAAGCATATGGGCTTTGAATGCTTTTGTTGAAATGTTGGAACGGATTGGAAAAAATTAATTAACCATATGGCATAATCATATCTATGGTTATGCCATTTTTATTTTTTATTATGGATAAGCGATTGGAAATTGAAAGGTATGAAAATCCCCATATAAAGGTTATATGGGATGGTTATCAAGAAGATTTTTCAAAAGAAAGGAAGGCAAGGGTAAAGGAATATTTCAAGAAGAAATATAACACCAATAACATTACCATACTTACTCGTTCAAAGGCAAAGGATGAATATGATTTGGTGCTTGACGTTTCTTCAGATATAAGGGATGTGGCCTTTCAGCGAGAATTGATAAAGAGTTTTTTGGAGACAAAGCAACAATTACCAGATTATAATACCATATTAGAATTGGATAACGTTGTTGAAGAAAAGATTATTCAAAGTGGCGTAGATGTTGCACCATTTAAAAAGTGGTATATTAAGAATATAAAATTCAGCAACTTTTTATCTTTTGGGGCTAATCAAGAATTAAATTACGATGATTACAATGGTTTGGTGGTTGTCGAATCTAATCCTCAGAATACGGGTGGTAAAACAATTTTAACGGTTGACTTGCTGTTGTTTTTGTTTTTCAACACCACAACCAAATCGAGCAAAGCCGAAGAAATTTTCAATACGTTTACGGATGAAGACAGAGTGTTTGTTCAAGGAGAAGTATTGATTGATGGAATTGAATATATTATAACAAGAACCCTTAAAAGGGAATATAAAATGGGTTCTTGGAAAGTGACATCCACTCTTGACTTTAACAGACGTTTACCTAATGGTGATTTGGTTAATGAGAGTGGAGAGCAAAGGCGGGAGACAGAAGCCTTTATTCGGCGGTCTATTGGCACAATCGAGGATTTCTTGATGACCATTGTTACAACAGCATCCAATTTGGAGGATTTGCTTGAATCAAAGCCTACTGCGAGGGGGCAAATATTCAGCAAATTTCTTGGCTTTGAGCATCTAAAGAAAAAAGAAGAACTTGGTAAAGAGATATATTCTGCTTATGGCAAAACCATGCTTTCCAATGTGTACAATAAAGAAAAGTTGGGGAATGAAATACTTGATTTTGAGTTTCAAATAAAGGAACTCAAAAAAAGTAATGAATCATTTCAATCAGAGATTGATGAGATAGATAAAAGGATTGCCACTGGCGAGGAATACAAAGAAAATTTGCTTTCAGAAAAATACAATGATATCGATGCTGATTTAATGCGATTGAATCCAGATGAAATTTCGAATGATATCGAAAGGATGAAATATGAGAAAAATGAAATTAAAGGTAAGATTGCATTAATAGATTTGCGAAAGCCACAAAACACTTATAACGAGGAAGAGCACGATAAGGTAAAAGACAGTATAAAGGCTTTGGAAGAATCTTCGATTAAGTTAAACGTTAAGATTTCTGACATTCAGGTTCTTATAAAAGAATATAGTTCTGGAATAAAATGCGAACATTGCGGATTGAGCATCAAAGAAGCGGAGATTACACGTAATAAAATCAATAGTCTGGATGGTTTTAAAAAAGATTATGAGGCTATTTTGAATGAATTAAACCAACAAAAATTGTTGGAGAAGACTTTCACTGATACAAAGAAAGAATTTGATTTGTATGAACGAAATAAACTGATTGAGGCTAAATTCAATTTGAGTATTGAGAGTATTGATTTGAAGATTGAAACGGCAAATCAGAAGTTACAAAAATACTACGACGTTCAGGAGAAGATTAATAAAAATGCACAATTGGAAGAAAAGCTGATGAAGGCAAGAATGCGTCTTGATGAGCTTGCAACGAATAAAAATGTTTTGACTAAAAAAATACATTTGAATGAGAACAACATAAGCAACTTTAACGAAAAGATTGATGACAACAAAACAAAGATAGCCAAGATTGACGAAGAGTTTGAAAAGGAAAGGATTTATAAACTTTATCTTGAAATATTCGGTAAAAATGGTATATCAAAACTTATTATGCGAACCATGTTGCCATATATTAATCGTGAACTGGAAATACTGTTGGAAGATTCTTGCAACTTCAAATTGGATGTTAGGATTAACGATAAGAATGAGGTTGAATTTATAATGATTGACAACACAACTGGTGTTGAAAAACTTATGTCAACGGGTTCTGGATTTGAACGCACCATAGCAAGCATGGCACTAAGAGCTGTGTTGAGCAAAGTGTGTTCACTACCAAAGCCAAATATATGGGTGGCAGATGAAACTTTCGGAAAGGTTGCAATAGAATCGCTTGAATATGTGGTTATTTTTCTTAAGAAATTAACAACATATTTTGATAAGATATTCCTTATATCGTTTAATCCAATATTAAATAACTGGGCGGATCACGTTCTACAAATTGAAAAAACAGATAACGTTTCAAGAATTATTAAATAACTATGGTTGGAAATAAGAAATACATAGAATGTTTTGGGTCTTCCATTTACTTGGATGAGATTAAGAATTACGCCGTGATGACGCCAGAAAGAGAAAAAGAGATAGGAAAACTGGTGTTATCAGGCAAATTATCGGAAAAAGAGGTGGAAGAGCTGAAGAAAGAGATGATAGTTGGGAATTTGAAGTTTGTATTGATGATATGTAAGAAATACCAGAACTTGGGCATAGACATGGAGGATTTGATATCTGAGGGCAATTACGGGCTTCTTAAAGCATTTGATAATTTTGACTGGAAGAAAAATGTGAGATTTATATCTTACGGCAAATGGTGGATAATGCAATCCGTGCTTCAATTATTGAATGAAAATTCAAGAACGGTGAGGCTTCCGGTAAATATTATCTATGACAAAAAACAAAATAATAATTTGTCTGATAAGAACATTATGCACCAGAAAGTTGAACTCCCACTCCATGTTCAAGATGAAATAACATCAAATGATATATTTATTTTTGAGATGGATTTGGGTGATGGCGACTCGGCGAAATTAAAAATGGAGCTCATAAACGCCTTGCACCTTTTGGATGAAAGAGAAAAAGAAATAATTATTAATTATTTTGGCATCGATTGTGAACCCTTAAATTTGGAAGAGATTGGAGAAAAAATGGATTTAACAAAAGAAAGGGTGAGGCAGATAAAAGAAATCGCCATTAGAAAGTTGCGAAACAATATTTTACCTTTATTTAATTACATTTAAAATTATATTATGGAAAGTCTTAAAAAATTTTTGGAAAAAAACTTTTTTGTCATTTTGTGTGTGTTTATGTTTTTCATATTTATGAATGATTGTTCCAGAGCAAGGAGCATTCAGAAGATTGAAAAGCACATTTCAGCAATAAAAGATTCTACTTACACAAAACAAGAATTGGATAAGAAGCTCAAAATTATGAGTTTGGAGACAGAAAAGAGGTTTATTCAATCCACAGACAGAAAAATGTTAGATGTTCAGCGTCAAACGGAAATTGATACTGAATTAGAAAAATTGAGATAATGAATATTAGAAGATTAGTATTTGTTGCGTTTTTGGTTCCTATTATTGCGGTTGCGTTTGTTTCCATTAGCCACGTCACGACTTGGTATGGTATTGCAAACCCCATTAAGTGGGCAACATATTTGTCCGTTGGCGTGGAAATTGCGGCATTATCTGCATTGGCTGGGTTTTCAATTAAACTTGGGCGTTTCTTATATCCTCCATTGATTTTGGTAACCATCATTCAATTTATTGGGAATGTATTTTATAATTTTCAATTTATTGATGTTGATGGTGAATTGTTCAAAGACTGGGTTGAGTTAACTTCACCATTATTTTATATGATGGGTGTTGAGCCAACGGATATGTCAGCCCATAAGCGACTACTAGCTGTTCTGGAAGGTGGGTTTCTTCCGGCAATATCATTATTTTTCATGCACTTGTTGATGAAAATAGAGGAGATGGGTTATGATGATAAGGATAAAAAGGAGATTTTTCAAGAAAATCCGATTGAATCAATTAACGAGATAGTGGAAACTACTGATAGCGAATATGAAGCAATTATTCCGAATGAAGAGGAACATAAAGAAGAAGATTATGTGATAACTCAAGAAGATTTGGAGGAAATACTGGAAAAGAATGAAGCAGAAGTTTCTGAAATTATTGAAGAAGAACCTATCGTAGAGGAAGTAAATCAAGAAATTGTGGAAGAAATAAAACAAGAGGAGGTTGAACAACCGCAAGAAGAAGTAAAGGAGGCAAAACCAAATAGGTTACACTACACAAAATGATGAAGGAAAATTTCAATCACATTATTTTATCGCACACATATAGGGAGGCCAATGGTTACTTGGCTTCCCTTTCTTTTAGGTTTAATTCAAAATACGATAAGAAGCCCCATTATTTCATAGATAAAATGGGAAATATCGAGAAATTGTTGGATGTTAATCAAAAAACAAACATATTCAAGAGCTCTGGTGCACACAAAAATTTTATTTCGATTGTTCTTGAAAATCTTGGTTATCTAAAAGAGGATGGTGATACGTTCTTAAACTGGAAGGGAGAAGAACCAAAACTCGAACCATTCATGAGAACTTGGCGAGGTTTTAGCTATTGGGACCCATACACAGACATTCAAATGGAAAAATTAGTTGGCTTGTGTTCAGAGTTATGTGAACAAAACGATATTCCAAAGATATTTATAGGACATAACACCAAAACAAAAGATATTGAATACTTTAGGGGAATTATAACAAGAAGCAATTTTAGTGCTTCACACACGGATTTAAACCCTTCTTTTGATTTTGGCTATTTTAAAAATGAATTGCGATGAATAGATACGATGAAATGAAAAAATTCCTCAACATCATCCGAGAACAGATGGATGGTAGGATTAATATTGACAAAGATATTGAGAACAAAATAGAAGATGACACAGAAAAAGAACCCGCGAATAAGCGAAAAAAATATAGAATATCCAATAAAATATTGGCAATATATGGCAGTGACAATCAAGAAACCCAAATAACAGATTTGGAAAAGAATGCCTTTATTGAAACCATAAAGGAGTTTCAAAATGATGTTACAGATTTGGTTGAGTTCAATGAGCTTAATGTATATGAAGATAATGTGGAGTGGTCTGGAAAATTAACGGAATATAACATAAATTTTATTTTCACCATAAGCGAAAATTTTGGTGTTTATATCAACACAGAAAGCGCTGAAAACAATGTCAACTTGGTTAAATTGGATCAAAACACAATTGAGTTTCTGCAAAAATTGATGACTTATTTCAATAAGTTCAAATCCAAATGGGGTGATGTTTTGGCGGCAAGAAAATGATAAGAATCTTAATGAGATTAAAATAATTTCACAAATATGAATATTTTAGAGAAAACTAAAAATGTGCTTTGGATTTTAAATATATTTTTTACGATTGTTTTGTTTGTTATAGCTTTCAAAATGGCGACTCAAACCAAAGAAATACCAAAGCCAGATAATTCCAAAATTAATGAAATTATCAAAAAGCAAAATGGTTTGCGAGAAAAGATTGATAATTTCAAGATTGTTGGTGATTCTTTAACCGAAAAAATCCAAAATCACGAGACCCAAAAAGTCATCATTAAAAATTATTATCATGAAAAGATTTCTGCTATTGACACCATTTCTGTTGATGAGCTTATGCGCTTTTTCACAGATCGTTACCCAGAAAGATAGTTTGATGTGCTTGCCAGTCAGAATATTAAGGGCGGTAAGCAAAGATTTGTTAAGAGGTGATTCAGCTATTGCTCAACTCAAAGTAGCGAATAGTCAGATAGAAGATATGCACACTCTCGTTAATATTAAGGATAGTGTGATTGTTAATCTAACAATAAAGGACTTGAATAATCTTGATATGATTGATGCTTTGCATGAGAATAATGCAATAGTTTCGAGAGAACTTGATATAGCAGAAAATCAATTATTGAGAGAAAGGAAAAAAATAACAAATTTTGGCATAGCCACAGGTGTTATATTTGCGCTGCTTGCGATATTTAAATAAAAAGACACTTTATGTCACTTACATCATCGGATAAACGAGAAATTGAGAGCATCATAAAGAATGAGATAAAATCATTCTTGGGGTCCAATACCGTTAAACAGCTTGAGGATAAACTTGTTGAAAGAATCCAAAAAGAAGTTAAAAGCGGGAAAATATCTGGTGATGTTAAGGATGTGATGTTGAAGTTGTTCAAGAAATTTTATGAGAATATGTACATGAATTACTCGTACATAGAAAGTAAACTACGAAATTAAAATATAAAAAATGCCAGACCCAAGTCAAACATTTAAAGATTCGCTGGATAGTGCATATTCAAAACATCCAGAAGCGCATAAAGATTTGCTAAAATATAAGTCAATGGTTGGCGAGACTGAAAAACTAAAAGGTGGTCTTTCTGATAAAATGACCCTAAGAGATTTGGCAAAACACCACACCAAAAAAGGTGGAGATGTTGAAGCGACATATGAAAAATTGAAGAAGCAATTGAAGATGGGTATGACTACCGAAAAGGAGCATACCGAAGATATTAAAAAAGCGAGAGAAATTGCGATGGATCACTTGTATGAAGACCCATCTTATTATAGCAAATTGAAAAAGATGGAAGCTCAAGAGGCGACAACAACAGCTTCTTCTGGGCAATACTCCGCCCCGCTATTTTCCAAAATGGAAACCAAAGAGGCAACTGATACCGGGTCAGTTGGGGCATATGAAACTCCAGTAGCTTGGGCAAAAAATAGCAAAGAATGGAGAGGTGGGAAAAAACCGATGTATCCGGGTGGCAAGTTTGTTAAGGTTAAAAAGGAATGCAAGACATATCCATATTGCAATCAGGGAGATATAAAGGCTCTCAAAATATATGAGGGCAAAATAGAAGAGATATCCGAAAAATATAACATTGATGCTGATGATATTAGATATATGTTCTTGGAATCCATGAGAAACGATAATTCAGATATTTATAGTAAAGGTTTAGATATGGATTTGGATAAATTTATTGATGATGTTATTTCTGAGGAGATTTCCAAGAAATCAGAGGAAATGACGGAACGCACAATTAAGGAAAAACTTGTTGGAAATCAGAAGAAACTTGATAAAAATAAGAATAATGAACTCGATGCTCAAGATTTCAAAATGCTAAGGAAATCAAAGCATAAAAAAGACGAAACAAAAGAAGCGATTTATACAAAGAATGAAATGGGAGAAGCAAATAAAAAGAAAAAATCGATTAGCACTGGAAACGGTATTCCTGAAGGAGAGGATTGGGATCTTTGGCGTATTATACCTTTAAGTAATTTAAGGGATATAAAGAAAAAAATGGAAAATAAGGTAGAAGATGGGGGAAAATTATCTAAAGATGATAAGAAGTTGCTTCAAAGGGTTAATTTTGTTTTGCGAGCAAGAAAGGTTAATGAAAATAAGATTATATCTTTAAAAGAAAGTGAGTTAATAGATTTGATTGAGGAATTGATGATTGAAGAAAAAATAGAAAAGAAGAACGAAACAAAAGAAGCACTTGATAGAAGGGCAGAATTTTTTGGTGAAATGGATGAGGCCAAAAAGGAAAAGAAGTGGATTCAAAAAGCTGTGAAGCGTCCCGGTGCTTTGCATAAGCACTTTGGTATTCCAGAGGGCGAAAAGATTCCCAAATCGAAGCTAATGAAACTCAAAAAACAGTTGAGTGCAAAAGCTGAAGGAGATAAGAAGCTAAGTGCTGCTGATTCAAGATTGCTTAAGCAAGTTAATTTTGCGCTTAATGTGGGTTCGTTGAAAGAAAATGTGCAACGCATTACGGAAAGTGAATTGGTGGATATGATTTACGAAGCACTAATCGAGGAAAAAAAAACAAGCAGAAGAGATAGGGAGCCAGAAGGTTTGAGGGTTACAAACAGGATGCTCGGTATTAGCGGAAAAGAAAATAAGAAAAGTCTTGCCGATGTTGGAAAGAAAATGAAAGCATACGTTGGGGAGAAATACAAAGAAAACCCAGAAAGTTTTCCAGATAGAAATGGAGGTGAGCGCGAGGGTTATACAGCGTCGAATGCGGTTGAGGAATATATATCGAGTTTTGTTCCGGGCATGCAGAATTTGGTTTACTCTGAAATTGAACCAAACGAAGATTGGGTTGGAAAGAATATTGAAGGGTCTTCTACCACTGGAAATAACCCAGAATGGGGAAATGCTGTTAAAACGGATTTGGGAAAAAAGGTAAATAAAATCAGGAAAGATAACTTGTACGGAAAAGAACAACAGAACGGTTCTTATAAGAGATATCCCCAGCCTGTTGACGTAACAGGAAAAGCAAAGAAAGAAGGTGGTCTTGCTAAATTCTTTTCCAAAAATGAATCCACAGATTCAAATGATTCTTTGATTAACGAAGAAATAAAAAAGATGAATCATTTGGTCGGATATAACAAAAAAACCCAATAAATCATTTTTTTGATTTACTTTTGTGAAAACCTTCATAACATAATTATGAAGGTTTTTTTTATGAATAAATTTATTAGGTGGCTAGTGAAACCATTAAGTCAACAAGATATTAACAAATACATTGAGTCTAACGACATTAATCTTCAGAAAACAGAGCTTTTTTTGGATATATTCATGTCGTTACACAAAATAATTGAGGACACCTATTTGGGTACACACGGAACTGGTTATGATGGCATTGATTATTCAGAGGAAGATAATGAGAATCACTTTGAATGGTGCTGGAATAAACTGTTATTTAATTTTGAACAAGAAGGTGTTTACATCACAAAAGAAGGCAGTCATAAAGAATATTTGAAATTGTTCTTTTATGACAGTTTTTACAATCAAAAAGAAAGTGGCATTAGGGAATCCATAGAGTTTTTCTTTAATGCCATTTTTAATATCGATAATATGCAAACAAGTGCAGATTTGGAAATATTAAATGAAATGTACAAAATGATGGTTGAAAATGTTGATTTTGATAAAAAAATATCTCATGTTATTTGAGTTCGCAATTTTTTATCTTTTTGTTTTTTGTTGCTTGTACGTCTTATGGGTTGTTTTGAGTTTTATTTTGTCTTTGACATCTCCAACGCCAAGACCAATACTCAATGGGAAATATGATTTGTTGTTTTTTGGTTTATCTTTGAGTTATGTTGTGTCATATATTGTAATGTTATGAAATTATTTTCTGCTTTGGAGCCATTATCACCTTATTTGTTTAAGGTGAGCATCATAAATGGTTATATTTGGTTTGATTTTAAATTTCCTGTTCACTGGGTTATCCCTGAAAGCGTTTCAGATCTTGTGGGTTACATTAACTTTGGTGAAGAGGTTTCGGATAATGGTGAAAGAAATACTTTGATTAGGCTTGTTTGTGAGTTCTCAGAGAAAGATGTATCAGACACCGAATCAAAGGCAATTGAGTTTATAAATTATAATCTTGAACTTGCAAGAAAGGAAGAACTGTTTATGGAAAGCACAAAGGTCCTGAAAAAGATATTCATGAATCGTTCTTTGGAAGAGTTATCAAACATAAAAATCACATTCGATGGAGAAGATGATAAAATGGTTGGAGAAGGAAGTGGAGAGGGACAAGAAGGAAATTGAAAAAAGCAAGAATGATTTTGCGAATCAAATCAAAAACTTGAAGAAAGAAGATATTGTTAAAAAACGAAAGGTTAGTTTTTGGGAAAAAATTAGATTTATTTTATGGAGAATGTAGAAAAGCTGGGTTATGTTTCGGAGGCTTTGGAAGATTTGTACCCAAATTCAGATGTCATAGTATTGATAGAACTTGGGAAAGAAGAATACACAAAGGCGCAATCTTCATTTAGAGATGTTGATAAGGGGTTTAATAAGTTTTCTGTTAAAATGGATAAGACGGAATTTGTTTTCATTTTGAGCCCGGATAATTAGTATATTGCTTGTATAATGCCTTTTTATCATATCCACTTTTAACCAATAAATCATACAGATAACTTCTTTGTGCGATGCTTATATCTTTGACAATTAAGTTTATCATATTTTTTTCGTTCATTGAATATTCTTGTATAAAGTCCAAGAATCTTTTTGATTCGCTCATTGTTTTTAACGAAAACAGATATATTTCATCATAATTTTGAACAATTATTTTGTGGTTTAATCCAGAAATCATGTTGATTGAATTTTTTGAAAGATACTTATCAATAAATTCCTGAACGGTAATACGTTTATCTTCTTGAATATCAAATATCTTTTCTTCTTTCCGATAAGGGGCAACTTTCAAAAAGCAATAATGCTCATCATCCAAAACGGCTTTTATATTTCTTCCCATATCGTCTTTGAAATATAAAATATCTTCTTTACCTGTCTTCTTTTGCACGATGCAGAGTTCATATTTGCAGGGCCAGCTTGTTTCAAATTTCTTTTCGAATAAAACTTTATCAGACTTTTGCATTAATTTATCAAAATGCTTTAATGCTGCCTTTTTTCTAACAAAGCTCTTGATAACTTTTTTATGTTTGTTATCTTTAAAGAGAGCGATTACATAATTTCCGCTGTACATGATGAAAGATTATTATTCTATTTTGGGGGTTAACGAATATGCCACCATTGATGAAATCAAGAAGGCTTATCGTAAATTAAGTAAGGAATATCATCCAGATGTAAATAGTGATGGTGAAGAAAAATTTAAGGAAATTAACGAAGCCTATCAAACATTATCGGATGAAAAAAAGCGAGAGCAATATGATGTGAGCAGAAGGTTTGGTTCTGCTAATATTTTCGAAAGAAGAGACGAATCATTGGATTTGATGGTTAAAGTTGATATAACGGTAACGGAATCTTTTCTTGGAAACGTTAAAAAGATAAGATATAATAGAAAACAACAATGTTCGAGCTGCAATGGGTTTGGTGGCGAACAAGATGTTTGTAGAAATTGCAATGGTATTGGCCACGTGACCCAGAATTTGGGCAATTCGTTTTTTTCTCAGATGTTTAGAATGAGTTGTCCAGTTTGTGGTGGCAATGGCTACACTTTAAAAACAACATGCGGAAGCTGCAATGGCAAAAGGCATATAATCAAAAATGAAGTTATTGATGTTAATATTCCACATGGAATTAATACTAATAACTTTTTGCAAATAAGCGGATATGGTAATATTGGAAGTTCATATTCTGGGAATTTAATCCTTATAATCACTGTTTTGGATGATGATTTTAAAAGGGATGGTAATAGTTTGATATATGAAAAAATTATATCGTCGATAAATATTTACGATGAGTTTATTGATGTTCCACATCCAACAGGAACATTAAAGATAAAACTGCCAGATAAATATAGCACAAATAATCCATTGCGAGTTAGAGGTAAAGGTTTTAATAATGGCGATTTTTTTGTTAAATTGGATATCTTGGTGGAAAAATAATTAAAATTGCGGATATTTATGGTAAAATTAATATGTCGGTTAGAAGGATTAAGCTAAATGAGCTTGCAAATATTATTAAGGCCGTTATAAAGGAAGTGGAACTTTCTGATGATGTTAAGATGATGCTATCAAATTGGAATCGCAATCCCGACAGAGATATTGATAAGATTTTAGAAAGGCTTGAATTGGTTTCTGATAAAATTGGTGGCATTGGAGTTGAATTTTTGAGGCCAACTGAAAAATATTCTAAAGGTTTTTTTCGTCAGCCCATAGCTATTTATGTTAAATTGCCAAAAAACAAAGAAGATACTGTTCTTTATGATTTATCTAAAAATGAATATAAGGTAATTTCATATCAAGATTTTTATTTGAATTGGCTTGAAAAAAAAGAAATGAAATGAAAAAAATTGTAAAATTAAGTTTGAACGAATTAAGGCTGGTTATCAAATCTGTTATAAAGGAACAATCAGAATTTGAGGGAAAAAAACTTCAAGATGTGGTTAATGATCTTAATGTCCACAAGAATCTCATTAACCCTGATATGGTTGATGAGATTATGGAAATCTTGAATGATAGAATGGGTGGCTTTGGGATTGAAGCCTTGAGAGGTAAAGAAAATGACAAATATTGGGGCGATGTAATTGCATTATATATTGACATGGGCGATACTTATGCCCGCACCGTTATATACGATACCCAAGAAAAAGAATTTCACCTCAAGTCTTGGGGGGATTTCATGGAAAGCCGTGAAAGTTCAGATGTTGAAGGTTGGGATGAGGAGGAAGAAGAAGATCCAGATATTGAAGGTTGGCAAAAATATAGGCATCAAAGCGATGCACCAAACGAATATGATATATGAGCAATTTTAAAGAAATATTAAAGCAAATTCTCAAAGAGGAGTTGGATTTAAACACCTACTTTTTAAAAGAGAAGGACTTGCGCCAAATTTTAAATGGTTATATTGATTTTGCCCTTCAACAAGAGGAAAGGAATCTTGTTCCACAGGGCAACATTATTCCGGGCAAAAAAGCAAAATTTAACCCGGAAGATTTTACTATTGATGATGTTGACCTCGATAGTAGAATTCAGCAATATATGGACATCAAAAAATTCCTTGAACTTGCTGGCGAAGATGCCGTGATGGATTATTTGACCAATGATTATGATGATATCACGGATCAAAAATTGAGAAATTTGGGTTTTGATATTTGGTTGAGCAGAAACATAGCTGATGCGGGTTTTGCTGAAAGAATGTATGATAATGACGAGACAGAAGAAAAACTTATGTCAGCAGCACAGAAGTTGGGCGGGGTTACACTCGCAATTGGTGACGATGATATGATTTACTTCGAGTAATTCACATTATTCTCTAAAAAAACATGTGGAAGAGGAGTTGGATTAGATGTACGCTCATATACACTGTTGAAAAGAAAACATATATTGATAGTGCGACAAGCCAAAATTGGCCTTTCGCACTATTTTTTTGTTTACACTCTTTGCAATTTTCCATGTTAATTCATTTAAAAATACACTTCATAATATTTATATTAAAAAGTAATATTTTTTAAAGGGTTAATTAAAAAAAAACAAAAAACATATGAGCGATTTACTAAATAAAATGCCAATACCCTATGAACCTAAACGCCAAAATAGGTTCATCCTTCGGTTTCCTTCGGATTTGGGTATTAATGAATGGTTTGTTGAAACGGCAAGCAGACCAACAATAAAAATTGGCGAGACAGAAATTCCTTTCCTTAATACTTCCACTTGGGTTGCTGGAAGATTCACTTGGGAAGCAATAAGCGTTAAATTTAGAGATCCCATTGGCCCATCTGCATCACAAGCCCTTATGGAGTGGGTTCGTCTTCATGCAGAATCTGTTACTGGTCGTATGGGTTATGCGGCTGGTTATAAGAGGAATGTAGATTTGGAAATGCTAGACCCTACTGGTGTTGTTGTGGAAAAATGGATTTTGGTCAATACCATGTTGACAAATGTTAACTTTGGTTCTTTGGCGTATAATTCAGATGTCTTGGCAGATATCACAGCAACATTGCGACCAGATAGATGTATTTTGGTTTATTAATGTTTACTTTTTTCATATCTTTGCTAAATTATTAAAAATAACAAAAACAATTTCACATGGATGTTGAAATCAAAATCTACATTAACAAAATCAAAAATTTTTTTGAAGCCAATCCAGAGGATTTGCGCAATCTTATTCCTTTGGAAAAGAAGGAATTATTTTTTGAGGAACTTGAAAAAATTTCCATGCAGAATTTAAAAAATTATGGCCACGCCGAACTTTATGACAATCAAATATCCTTTATTTGTGAAAGGATAAATAATAGTGGACCCATAATAAAGACAGAATACGGAGAAATATGTTTAAATTAATATGAAAGGAGTTGCAGTTTTCACGATGAAAGGGTGTCCTCATTGTCAGGTTTTTAAAAAAATGTTAACGGAAGAGAACATATTGTTTTTGGAGTATGACATTAATGAAGAACCAGAAGCTTTTGACTATTTTGTTCGCACAACCGAAATAGATTATATTCCAGCTTTTATGCTTTATAATGAAGAATCTGATGAGGACAAAATTTTGTGTTATGCGCCGACAAAAGATTTTAATCACTTAAATGAAGGTGTCAAAATAATAAAAGACTTTCTATAGCTGAAATATCATTGCACATTTCCATTTCTTTATGGTATTTCATAAATTCATCTGAAAGTTCAATGTTCCATTTATTTGTGGATATTTCAAAAACATGAAATTCGGGCGTTTCAATATTAAATGAAACGCCCAAACTTTTTATGTTGTTTTTTTCTATTTCATTGAATATTTTCACGAGATGATTGAGCATGGTTTTGCCCATATCGTTTGAATACCCATAAGGGAAAAAAGATGTTATGATGGGAATATCGTCTGAAATTTCAAATAAATTATGGTCAAAGGATTTTTTATCGCTTATTCTCATAATTTGTTTGTGAGAATATAATGGGTTTATGGTGTTGTGTAATATTGCAGATATACTTATTGGGGCTTCAATATTTTCAATATAGTTTATGCAATCCATTGAGTTTAATATTTTATCGAACACAGGATATTTTTCATTAAACTCTTCCAGAATATCACTCATCGGAATTGGGTCTGGATAATCAGTTTCCCCAGAAACAAGATAAAAATTCCTTACACTTGCAATTTGTATTTTTGATTTGTGTCCTATTTTTCTAACGATAAAATCAGACAATAGATTGACAGTGCGCTGTCTCGTCAACTCGCCGCTTAACACCATATGATATTAATGATTAGTTTGTTTTGTTTGTGTTGTAGTATTTCTCAACCGTTTTTTTGACTTTTGTGGCCAGAGATTCCATAACGGTATTTTGATTAGTTGTTTGATTCTGTGTTGTTGTCTGAGGTTTTTGTGTCTCACTTTTATTTCCTTTGCAAGAACATCCCATAATTTGATTTTTTTTATATAAATATGAGTTTAAAAAGAAATGTAAATATTTTTTTAAATGAATTCCAAAATATCACCTTCTATTATATTTTTATCCATGCAAGTCCCACCTTCGAATTCTATAACCATATCGCCATGACCGCAATAAGAATCACATTTAAGTGAAACGCATGGTTGGCAATTGCTATGTATTTTAACTACCTTTTTGTTTTTGATAAAAACAATATCCAAAGGAATAATGCAATTTTTCATCCAGAAGCAATGCTTTCCATTATCCATCATAAATATCATTGCATTATGAGGGGAGTTAAATGTTTTAAACATCATACCATTTCGAATGTCTTTTTTGGTTTTTGCGACTTTCCCGAAAAATTGGTGGTTATTTAATAAAAAATTCATTTACAAAAAATTTGTTTTTCTGATATTAATTATATATATTTGCATTTCGTTTTTCTTGTTTCGTTAAAACAAGATGGTGGAGACGGGGCGTTGGACATTTTGGCCGACGTCCCCCTTTTAAAATAAAAATATGAAAAGGATAGAAATAACGGAGAACGAGGTTTTTAACACACCAAATGACATGGATTTGGGTGCTTATGTGAGAAGGAAAATGGCCAAAAATCTATCGATTGCGGATTTGATTGGTCTCGAAATAACTCATTTTGAACCACAAGCCAAGAACAGGTTCATATTTGTTAGCAATAAAAAAAGAATATCAATATCCCCTTCTTGTTCTGGTGGGCTGTGGGAGATAATAGGTAGCGAAGGTGTTAAATTGCCCGGAAAAATAACTAATGTTAACTATCAAATATCTGTTAGTGAGACACATATGACAGAATCCGATTTGGAGTTAATTATTGTTACGGATTCGGGCACTTACACCTTGAGTTGGCGCATAGCCAACTTTGAGAATTGTGCATTATCGGTTACAGAGATTTTTTAACTTAAAATTTTTCATATGTCAATCAAACAAATTTTTTCAAGCTGGGAGTTCTATTTCTTCATGGGCTTTGTTTCGCTTTCTTTGTATTTGATGTTTTTTAAACCAAAAGTGCTTTTTGCGTTTTTTAGGTTTCAAAAAAATCTTATCCTGAATTTAAAGAAAGAACGTTTGCCCGATTGGTCAAAGGCTCCCGAATGGGCAAAATATGTAGCACAAGACCAAAATGGAACATGGAGGTGGCACTTCCAAAAACCGAAACTAACAAATGGTTATTGGACAAGTGCATTGCCCACCAAATTCAATCATGCGGGGTTTTCAAAAATAAATGGAAATTCTTTTGAAAAATCCTTGCAAGCTAAACCAAAATAACTTATCTTTGCGTAGATTTTTTAACACTTAAATTTTTTATTATGAACATTCATGTTGTGGCTCTATTAAAAGGGTATGTTCTCCATCCTAAGACATGCCGAACTTTCCACAAGAAAAACTATGTCAACTTGGTCGCTGACAATCCAAGGTTAATCGCAACCATTCAAGCAAATATCCTGAGATATGGATATATGTTTGATAAAGAAGTTATTGACGAACTGTCTTTTGCGCCATTTGATTATTTGTTTGAACTGAACGAGTCTATTGTTAATCACATCAAATCTGTTATTGGCGATGACCGTAACTACCAGCCAATTTATAAGAACTTTCCGAGAGAAGTGATGGAGATGAGTGATTGCGAATTTTTCATCAATGCAATCCTTCATTACATGACAAATGGTGATTTCGTCCCAGAAAGCGTAGAACAGCTTCGCCCATATAAGTTGGAAAAGGGTGCCAAATATACTATTTTGAAATTGGCTCGTGCGAAGGAGTTCAATAACATATTCACAACGCTTTGTGGGATTAATACCAGCTTGACACCACAAGATAAGTCAATTGTGGAGTGGTTTATCAATTCTGGTATTGAACTCAAGCTACCCAATGAAATTCCTTTCAAGGAAACATTGTGCATGTTGGTTGCGTCTGGTGTTAAAGGTGTGAACATCAAAAGCGTTACGGATATTCTGAGGGTTGCAGTTTATATGTCCGGTGGGGATGTATCACTTCCTGCTGTCCCCAAAGAGCAGAAAAAAAGGGGTGAATATAAATATGCCAATATCAGTCACACAGGGATGACTTCATGGTTTCAAACTTCAGCACAACCAACCCGTGACGCATTTAAGTTCAAGAACTTCACCCGTGCGGAGAGAAGGACATTGTTGGAAATGTTTGAAAATAACAATCTCGACATTTCCGATATGGCTACACATCGCGAAAGGTGGCTCCGTCTTGGCGAAAAAATCCATCCGGGAGAATTTGCAAAGCGTTATCCAAAGGCATTTGATGCTTTTAATAAGTTGCGCAATGGAAAAATTGAAACTTGGAATGCAAAACTTGAAAAGGCGAGAAAGGAGTCTTTGGTGAAGCAAATTTCAATTTTGCGGCAAAAACCGGGAGAATTTGCCAGAAAATTGGATTCGTTGGTGCGCAAAAACATCAATAAATACAAGTACATTTTGGGTGAATTTCAGAGTGTCGCAGACAAGATTAGCAATAAAGTGCTTTTTGAATTGGCAAATCACTTTGAAAAACGTTCAGATAAATCTGCAAACCGTTCCGTTATGATTAAGGGAAAAAGAAGTCGAAAAACGCTTCCGACTCTTAATCCGCTACCGATTTTCGTTGTTGAGGATTTGACATTATTGATTTATGATGTGTTGTACAACAAGTTCAAAAAAGAGGATGGTTTGGGCAAATGCTGGATTGATCCGGAATTGAAGAAGATTCCTTTGCCATCGAATATGCGCGACATGAGCGCGTCGACACGTCCGATGGTTAGGGGAACAAGGTTTCCTTTTGGTAATAAGGACACAAAGGTTATTAGGGCTTATGTACATTGGTTTGATGAGAGAGGTAACATTGATATTGACCTGAGTGCAACATTTGTTGGTGATGACAAGAGAGCCAATATAAGCTATCACAATAAGCAGGTTGGTCGTTATAGCGTTCACTCTGGTGATGTTAGGCATCGAAGAGGTGCTTGCGCCGAATATATCGATATTGATATCGCTGATGTTGTCTCTATGGGTTACAAATATTGCCTTGTGGATGTGAGAAATTACAATGGTGGGTCACTTAAAAGCATGAAACCATCATTTGGTTTCATGGAAAGGGAATTTCCTGAAGCGAACCCCATTTGGGTCCCTGAAACCATTTCGAGTGCATACGTTCTTACATCGGAGAAATCAAACACTTATGTTTGCGTTCTTGATTTGGAGACAAGGGAATACATCGTTTTGGATGTTGATTCGGATGGTGCAACTTGGGCAAGCGGCGATAGCCGAAACATCATGGATGCGATAACACAGTTTATTACGCCTCCGAAATTCAGTTTGTATGATTTGCTAAGGCTTCATGTTTCCGCAAGGGGCATTCAAGTTGTGAACAAAGAGGATGCTGAAAAGATTTTTGAGTTTAATGACTTCCTCGAAAGTTACGAAAAGACCGCGCAATACATGGGTATCAAATGATTGAGATTGTTTGGCACGGTTTTGATGACGAGCTATGGTGGCTGGAAGTGGGGATTTCTTTCATGGAAACCTCACTCCACCCCCATAAACGTTATCTTTTTTCGATAGCATTGTTGTTGGTTAGCATTCACATAAGATTTGGTAGCCACAAAAAGTAAAAGAAAAAAAAAATTATGAGATGTTCAGAATATTTATATATGTATCATATTTGATTATTTGTTTGATATTTGCATTTGCTGTTGCGGATGTATTTTTTGTTAAAGACAGGGCTTTGATAGTGATATCAAGGCCGATTCCTTTTGTAATAACTTTATTGATTTTGTTGGTTGCACCATTTGTTGAATATAAAAGAAAAAACCATGCGCCATAAGTATTCATTGATTCGAAAAACCGAAACTTTAACTCTTGACGAGCTTTTGGATATTGCAAAACATACGCTATTTTGGCTTGAGAATAATTTGGGCGTTAACAAAAGGCACAAGATAAGGCAGAGCTTGTCCATAACAAACGATTCTTCTGCTTTTATGGGTTTATACGAGCCTTATAAAAACAAAATGACGATTTACGTTAAAAATAATGAATACATAAGAGATTTCGTTCAAACAATCATTCACGAGTATACCCACACACTGCAACCGATAAAAACAAAATATAACAAATATCGCAATTTACCGTGGAGAGATAATCCTTATGAGGCTGAGGCAATTAATAATGAGTTAACTCTATATAAAGATTGCTGGAAGGAAGTCAGAAAAAATTTCAGAATTAAATGATATATCCGGGAAATATTTTCCAATATCACAGAGAAAAAAATAGATTAATAGCATCAGCTTCGGACTTGATTAAAGTTAGTGGAGATATTACTTTTTCAAAAAGAAATTTTTCGATATTGAGTGAAAGTGGAAATTCAAAAGATTTTAAATTCATCTTTGAACATATATCTGGTCATGAAAAATGCACCAAATATTTTTTTAAATCCGATTGTGATTTAACTTGTGCAATTATCATATGAGGCTTTATTTTTTTTTGAAGTTCGATATATTTATGGGTAAATATTCATAAATTGCGAACATCAATTTATATCATTTTAGGGTTACTTTTTATTTCTTATAATTCTTTTGGCCAAATAACCCCTATGCCTACGGGGAATAAGTTAAGGTTAATTTGGCAAACAACCGGAGATGGTTTGGTATATAGAGGGTCTGGTGCGCCTGTGTACACTCCCACATCTACTAATAATGCTTGGATGTATTTGGACACTACTTCAAATATAGTATATCATTATGATGATGGGGTTTGGAAAAACATATTGGCCAATCTAAAAATGCCCGTTGATAGTATTATATTTAACGCGGACAATGATGGAACTGTGGGTGTTGGCGAAATTGCGTGGAACGATACCGACGGAACTTTGGATTTGGGGATGAAAGGTGGAAATATAACGCTCCAGATTGGGCAAGAAGAGTTGCATTATGTTAGAAACGAGACTGGCACACCTTTAACTGTAGGTACTGTTGTATATATAAATGGTGTATCTGGGCAAAGACCCACTGTTCAAAGATCGGAATCTGACACTGAAATAGGCAGCAGCGTTACATTTGGGGTTGTAACGGAACCAATAACCTCTGGGCAATCTGGGTTTGTTACAGTTAGCGGATATGTTAGAGGCATAAACACGGGTAGTTATACTCCGGGTCAGGCTCTTTGGTTGGACACCATTGCCGGACAATTTACGAATGTAAAACCTCATGCGCCTCTTCATGCAGTTTTGGTTGGTTATTGCATTACAAGCACGACCGACGGCACAATATTTGTTAAAATTCAGAATGGTTATGAGCTCGAAGAGCTTCATGATGTATTGATTACCTCTCCAACAAATGGACAAACAATAAGATATTTGGCTGATTCTTTGTATTGGAAAAATGACTCCATTATAAAGGCATCAGATGTTGGAGTTATTAATACCGTTAATATTGCTGATAGTTCAATAGTTTATGATAAATTATCTCAAGCATTAAAGGACAGTTTAAGTGGTTATCAAGGAAATATTACCTTGACGACCACTGGGACTTCTGGGGCTGCGACATTTTCAAATGACACATTAAATATTCCGCAATATTCTGGCAGTACCGATTTATCTTTTTCTGGTTCATCTTCACCTGTGACGTTAAATAGTAGCACTGGGACAGATGTGGTTTTGAGTGCGGGTTCGGGTATTTCTTTTTCTGCAAATAGCGACACATTAACAATAACAAGTACTGGAGGAGGTGGTAGTGTAACTGGTACCGACGGAAGGGTTTTTTATGCGGATTCAACCGGGAGTGCTGTTGCAAATGACTCGCTATCATGGGATTACACAAACAAGAGATTAGGTGTTAACAAAACATCTCCTACAGCAACATTAGACGTTAACGGAACAAGTTCATTAGGGGGGAATACGGCTATTACAGGATCGGCCTCTGGAACTGCTTTTAATGTTAAGAATGGGTCTGGTCAAGATATTATAGTTGCGGGTGCTTCAGGTGCTATTCCTCCCATTACGGTTACAAATTCTAGCGGTACATACATTGCGCTTGGTGTTGAGACATCTTTTGCTCCGACGTCTGGTGCTGGCACTTTTAACCTTATGTATGGGGCCCCAATAGTCAATCAATCAAATGCCGTAGGTGTGACAAGAGGTTTGTATTTAAATCCTACTCTAACATCTGCGCCAGACTGGAGGTCTATAGAATGGAGTAACAATAGCGGGTTTGGGTTGTATGGTTCTGGTTCAGCAAACAATTATTTGGAGGGGTTATTAACGGTTGGCAACAGCACACCATCAGCAAAACTGCACGTTAGAGGTATTGGTACTACGACTAATGAGACTTTTGTTGTTGAAAATTTATCTGGCATAGATAATTTTAGAGTGCTCGACAATGGAAGGATTGAAATTGGGCGAAATACAGCGGCGACAACTCAAGCAACAGCAACGATTGCTGCCGCTGGTGTTGATGGGAGTATTGGAATTACAATTGCACCAAAGGGCAATGGTGCTATTGTGGCAAGAGAATCAGGAAACGCTAGAGGTAATAGTGCAGTCGATTTACAATTAGGTGGGTCAAATATAGATGTTGCTAGCGGTAATCGTTCTGCTATTTTAGGTGCATCAAATAGCAGAGCAACCGCAGATTTATCTTCCGTTGTTGGTGGTTCTGTAAATTACGCAACGGGAAGTCAATCAATCGTATTAGGTGGCGATAGCAATACAGCAAGTAGCACAAATGCTGCGTGTTTAGGTGGAACAGTAAATAAAGCACAGGGAATTCAATCTGTTACAGTTGGAGGTAGTTCATCGACTGCTAGTGGGTCAAATAGCTCTGTTGTTGGAGGCAATACATCGACTGCTAGTGGGGCAAATAGCTCTGTTGTTGGTAGTACCGCATGCACAGCATCTGGTTCAGTGTCTGGTATTATTGCGAGCACCTCAAGCACGGCATCCGGTGTAAACTCTGCTGTTATGGCTGGTTCAAGTTCGTTGGCGACTACCACTCATAGTGTATCATTTGGTGGCGGCGCCAGATCTGATTTATATGGTTTTATGGCAATTGGAAGTGGATCAATCGCTAGCAGTAGTGATGCGCAGACATCTAATATGCGTTTGCGTCGGGCTATCACTGGCACAAGTCAAACTGAATTATTTCTTGACGGAATTTCACTTAGAGCTGTTTTGCCGATTACTTATGGAACTGGTAGTGGGCCAACAAGCGGTAGAATTTGGAATGCTCGTGTACAAATTGTTGCTACTGTGGTAACGGTTGGTACGGGACCGGACACACTTGTTGCTGGTTCTTCTTTTATCGGGAATTACACACTTGGGATTAAGCGGATTGGGACAAATACTTCATTAATAGGTTCGGTTCAAACCGATCATACCCCGCAAAGTGATTTGGGGATGGAAACGTGCGTGGTTACAATAGATGCGGATGACACGAACGAGGCGTTAAGGGTTCAGTTCACTCCTCCTTTTGACGCGGCTTCAAATACGGTTATTCGTGTTGTTGCGACGGTATATTTAACGGAGGTTGGTTATTAGGTAATATAAAATTAAAACATATATCAATGAGGATTTTATTTTTGTTTTTCTTTATTTTTTTTATTTCTGATTTATCTGCACAAGTACCTATGGATAGCTTGTCGCAGTTTAACACTCCTTTTGCTACTGTTGTTGAGTTAAGTCGCAATGAGACATTTAGGAGTAGGGTTGGTGTTGCGATGTATATTCGGGCTGGTCAGGCTTTGGTTGATACCACTAATCAAAGTACAATGGAGAAGTACTACGAAAAAATTTTTGCGTCTCTTGTTGTGACGGAGGGAGATAATCGTTATTTTGTTTCTTTATTCACAAATGCGGCACTTACGCAGGGAGCGCAACTTGAAACGCCTGATGAGTTGATTTATGCGTATGTAAGTGGTTTGTGGGGTGAAATTGTAAAGGCTTGGATGTATAGAAATGGTTACATAAAACCGCCTTCCGATAATGGTAATGAATAAAATATGAAAAAATTAATATTTTTGATTTGTTTTTTATTTTTTTTTGTTGATGCTGAATGCCAAATTTATGTTGATAACTTTAAAGTAGGAAATGATTTATTACTTGATTCGTTTCCTAATGCTGGGGCGGCATATTCACTTAGAAAACTAAGAAAAGATTATGAAGGTCCCTGTGTGACATTAAGAAAAACAAACGGCAGTCTTGCTAGTTTTGGTTTTTTTTCTGATTACCTTGATACGGCACAAGTAAAATCTTGGTGTGGTAGTTTAAATACTGACACATGTTGGGTTGTAAATTGGTTTGATCAGAGTTTAGCGAAAAGAACAGTATCTCAAACAACAAATTCAAACCAACCGAGAATATTAACATCAGGTACACTTGAAAAACGGGGAAATTTTGTTTCAATTAGATTTGATGGTGTTGATGATTACATGCAGAGAACTTTAGGATTTTCAATATCTGCACCAGTTACAACCTTCAGTTTAAATACATATTCAGTGCTTTCTTCTACATACCTTTATGATTTAGGAAATGATGATTTTATTCATGGCCTTTTTTTTTCGGGAGGAAATTATTTCTTTAGGCTATACAATGGCGTTACTCTTTCGACAATAGCGGCATCTGTAAACACTAGATACGTTACTTATGCTCTTTTTAATTCAACATCTTCTCAAATAAGAATCAACAATAATACATTAGTTTCGGGTGACAGCGGGACTAGAATTGGTGGCGAGGCAATCACTATAGGTGCAATATTTCAGCTTATTGGTAGTACTTTTTTAAATGGGCATTTTCAAGAATTTGTGACGTATTACTCAAATGTATCAACAAATCAAAACGCTATAATGTCTAATATAAACAATTTCTACTCAATATATTAAAAATATGGCTACAAGGTATTTTATATTTTTTTGTTTTTTTATTTTTGTTTCTGATATTTTTGGGCAAGCATACATATATCGTATTGATCCTGATCTTTTATTGGATTCATTTCCTTCTGCTGCACTTGCAGTATCATTAAGAAAGTTGGATAGAGACTATTTTGGTAGATGTCTTACAATTCAAAGAGATAACGGCGATACAAGCAATATATTTTTTAAGAACAACTATCTCGACACAATAAGTTTAAAAAATTTTTGTGGTACTGGCGCGGGGGATAGTTGCCGGGTGCGCGTGTGGTTTGACCAAAGCGGGAACGCGAGAAATTTCAGGCAGGAAACGGCGGCAAATCAGCCATTGATTATGGTCAATGGTGCCATTAATTACGATAACGGAGAAGTTTCAATTATATTCGATGGCAGTAATGATTGGATGGAAATACCCGAATCTACAAGCGCATTCAATTTTGTTCACAATGGAAATGATGCCACGTTTTTTGTAATTAATAGATTTGGAAATACAAATAACCCTAATGCCGCTTATATAGTTTTAGACAACATGGCGGCAAATGTTAATAATGTAGGCTTTAATATTTTTTATAGTGATATATCGCCGTCCGACAACAATTTTATAAGCCGCGTTGTTGCTTTTGGAAACAACATAGCCCGAATGGATGAAACAAATAAAATCACAGCAAATCAAATAAATTTATTATATGAAAAAATAGATGCAAACAATGCCACCGCAGCCAATCGTATTAGAGGCGCAGTAAATGGTTCTGCTGATTTTGGAAACAACACTTTTAGTGTTTCCCCAACATCATCTAATTCTTCTTTTAACTTAACTCTTGGCGCTACTGCAAATAGTCGCATATTGCCGCTATTAGGTGCATTTCAGGAAATGATATTATATAATTCGGATAAATCTTCTGATAAATTATCTATTGAAACAAACATTAATAGATTTTATTCGATATATTAAAAACATTAATATGAGATATTTTTTATTTTTCTGTTTTTTTATTTTGGCATCCGATATTTTTGGGCAATTATATTTTGATAGGTTTGTTGAAGGACTTTTTTTAGATGAATACCCAGATGCGGCAGTTGCATTTTCGTTTAGAAGGTTAGACAAAGATTATACTGGAAATTGTATCACTGTTCGTCGGGTCAACGGAGATACAAGTAATATAGGATTTTTGGGAAATTTTTTAGACACTTTATCGCTCAAATCTTTTTGTGGCGAGACATCAACGGATACTTGCTGGGTGCGCACATGGTTTGACCAGAGCGGCAACGCGAGAAATCTAAGACAAACGACTAATTCGAATCAACCACCTATATTTATGGGTGGGTTGATTACGAGGGGTCTGGATGGAGATATGGGACTGTTAAATACAGTAAACACAAGAATGATAATTCCATCATCTACAATCAGCATGAGTTTTATGCATAAGTCCGCTAATTATAGTTTTGCTATTGTTGTTCAACCGTCAAGTATCGCCAATCCAGACAAAGCAATCGCATATTTCAGCAACAATAATGCAACCAATGCTAATGTAGGTACATTTTTTTTATACGACGATAGGTCCTCATCCTCGCGCTCTGATGGTTCATTCCATGTAATTTCAAAAGGTGGTTCAGCGGGACAGGACAATGTAGTTAATAATGTTGTTAACAACCATGTAGTTCCTAACGATATTAATCTAATATATGTTGATGTTGATGCAGATAATACAATTGCTGCGGACAGAAGTCAAATATACAGTAACAATAATGCAGTAGGAAAAAACAACACAACGACAAATACGCCGTCAACGTCAAATGCTGCGCTTGATTTTGCAATAATGGATATAGTTAATCAGACTTCTGGCGATAATGGATTATTTCATGAATTAATAATATGGAGTGTCGATTTTTCTAGAAAAAGAACTGAAATTCGTAACAATATCAATAATTTTTACTCAATATATTAAGAATGAACACATCGAAAGAAAAATTAAATATGTCTTTTGAAGATTGGTTAAAAGAAAACAAAGAAGCCAATATTAGAGAAGCTTTTTTTGCTGGAGTCAAAATGGCATTTGAACAAATTAAGGAACAAGAAGATGATAAGTTCACCATGATGTTTGGATTTGACCTTCCGAATCTAAAAAAAATATCGGATTGATATTATTTTTTGCTTTTGCGATATTCGCCAAATAATATCAAAAAAATGCCAATCAAAACCATAATGTAAATATCATCTCCTTTTCCCGGAAAGGCTTTTTCAACGCTCAGGCAAACAACAACCAGAACGGCAATTCCAACGAGCAATTTGCCAATGAATATAATCTCGTTGTTCAACTTATTGTGGTTTTAAATCCGCCTTTCATGATTCTAAAAATATAATTATAATATAGCTCTTTCAAATTTTCTTCGGAATCATTGATATCCTTAAATTCCAAATCCGTCTTAAATTCCTCAAAATCATAAATTTCAAAAGCATTAAACTTGCAGAAAAATTGTTTAATACCGAATTTGTAATCTTCGAGTTGATATTCTTCTTCTTTTTCTGTTACGTTTAATAACCCGATATTAATAAAAGCATCAAGAATTTCATGAGCATCATTTAAATCAATAATAGGGTTTAGATTATCATGGATATGTTTTGCGACGTTCTGGTATTCTATGTTATCTTTTCCGATGCTTGCGCCTGAAATAACCGAAGGTTGATAGCGATATAACCTCCAAATAATTCGCAAAGAGCGTTCAAAAACTTGGTTATATTTGGAAAATGTTTTACCATTTTCTTCGATATAATTTTGTTCGCACCATTTGGCGATTTTGATGAAAAGTTCTCTATCATGAGAATCAGAAAAAAAGTTCCTAAAATTAATCATGGCTTTAAATTTTTAAGTTGTTCTAATAATTGTTTGTTAAGCGTGATTATGTTTTCTTTATATTTTTCGTTTTTGCCGAACGCTTCATCGGCTTCTTTGGTCTCTTTAAATTTTGAATAGAAAGATTCATTATGTTCAATCATGGATATTAGTGATAATATTCTCCATGAATATCTTTCAATCAATGTTACGGTTTCTTTGTAATCTTCATCAATCATATTTTAATAATTGTTCCTTTTGCGACATCAATAAAAGCATTTTCCCTATAAGCCACACCGCCATTAACTGAGTATTGGCTTTTGGTTTTTTGGGTTTCAAAATCTATTAAAAAATTGCCACGTTTATCTGATATTTTATATACCAAAAAAGAGTTATTAAGTTCAAAATAAACAAACAAAACGAATGGCAAGTTCAAGTATTTTGAATATTCTGCACATTTATCCAACTTTTTCTTTGTTATCATATATGTGGGATATTTCCTTTCCCTGAACACAATTCCATCTTTATAGACGTGTCCTTTTCTTGTCCTGACTTCGAACATGGCAACAACAATGTGGCTTTTGCATATGAACCCATCAAAAGAAAGTGGAGTTATGTCTTTATCTTTTTCATCTTTTATAAAGAAAAACCCCCTTTGAATTTTCTTTGATAGCTCGTCTATTTTATTTTCGCCGATTAGTTGGGCTTTGTTACCCGCTTCGGAATGCACGTCGTAGTAATAAATCATTTCATTTCTTTTCTAAGAACAATCAATGAATCATCGTTTTTGAAACGCCATATAAATTCATCATTTTTGTTGTATTTTTCGATGGCTGTTTCCTTTAACCCATATTTGGAGAAATAATCTTTGAAGTTTTGAACGCCTTCTCGTTGACTATTGAATTCATCTTTAAAGTGCGATTTAAATTGTCCCTTAAACTTTTTAAAAATTTCTAAAACATAAATTTCTTGGCTCATAATTGTTTATATTGTTTGAATTTTTGAATATATTTACTTAAAAAGATATGCGAGAAATCATTAATCGTTTTAAAATTTTGCTTGAGCAAAATAAAATAAATGAATTAAAAGAAGGTGCGGGAATTTTGCCTGTTGCCTTATCCACAAAGCGAGCTTCCATTCCACTTCGTTCAAGGCATGTTGTTGAAGGTTCCACTTGGTGCTTGTGGGGCGGAAAAGTGGATTCAAATGAACAACCAAAACAGGCGGCCATTCGTGAATTAAAAGAAGAAAGCGGATATTCCGGTAAAATCATATTAATTCCATTATTGATTAATGAACGCAAAGATATAACGTTTTTCAATTACTTGGGAATAATCGAAGAAGAATTTTCGCCAAAAATTAACTGGGAAACTCAGGATTTTAAGTGGGTTGATTTTGAAGAACTTCTTTCAATCGAACCAAAGCATAGTGGATTAAAGAAATTGCTCAAAGATTCAACCTCACTTAAAATAATTAGAAAATATATGGTTTAAAAGCCAAAAGCATCCAAACTCCATGCGAATGGGTTTCCGTCTAAATTTTTAATCTGGTCGAACATTAATTGTACAACATCTCTGGTTTCTTTTTGTGCGTCAGGCTTCAGTCTAAGTTCGAACAAATGAAAAAAAGCAAGTAAAGATCCGGTCCAAACGAATGTGGTATTAAGGTTTAGTGGTAAAATACTTCTGGCTTGTTCTTTACTAACACCCAAAGCAATCAATTCTTCGTATCTTACTTTTGCAAGTTCTATAATTTCATTTTCAATTTCGATACACCTTTGTTGGTTTTCGACCACACCTTCGCTACCTTGTTTGCTTGATTTTGATTGTTTTCTCCACTCGGTAATTTTGGTGTAGGAATCGGAAAAATCAACATACCTTCCTGATATGGAATTTACGCTTGTATTTTCCATTGTTTCCACCTCTAACCCTACCTCGTGCTTCCTGAGCTGCCTTTCCACATATATGGGGCAAGTAATCCTATAAGATAATTGTGGATGTCTGAAAGGGCTTGTGTGCTTGTGGGATGCCAAATATTTGATGAGTTTCTGATTTTGCTCATTGGTGTATGTTGATGCCAATTTATCATAAGAAACTCTGGCAACATCACAAACCCTCAAATCGTCCCCGAAATAATCAATTAATTCTGCTTTCATATTTTTTTTATTACAAAGGTAAGTTTTTTTTGGAAAAAAGGTAGGCATATCATATCTTTGTGGAAAATTTTTTGTTATGAATAGGGTTTTGTATGCTGTTTGTTCGACTTGTTTGTTTTATTTCTTTATTTCTTCTAAGAAAGGGGTTAGGACTATTGATACTTTGTATCCAAGGCCGGAAGATTTGGCAAGCACAGAAATTGCGAGAAATGCTTCGGAGTTACCCGAAGAATATAGGGAGGAATATATCGACATATATGCCGTTTTAAATAACCCTCCAGATATTCCAGAGGAAAACTTTAATGGGTTATATAAAAGGATTGCTGAACTTGATAAAATGAGACAAAATTATGACCCAAGCGTTGTAACAAGAGAAATCGAGGAAAATGATGTGTTCATTGAAAGTGAAGGCGGTGGGTTGAGACCATTGAATGTTCCATTCATAAAAAATGCTGGATACCAAATGAAAAATTTAACAAGAAATGAACTTATAGATTACATGGAATCTTTGGGTTTCAACAATCTTGATAAATATTCCACTGGTATGATTAGAAGGATATGGTTGGCATATAGCTACGACCAATTCTTCTGGGACGTACATTACAAAACGGAATTGCCAATATCCATTATATATTGTTATTTTATAATGGAGGCTACGGTTCAAGGCGTGGAATCTGATTTGATGCGAAACTATATGAATCCGGGTGGTGTTAAATTCAGGGGGGTTGGAAAGAAGGCCAAAAAATATGACGATTGCTACAATAAAACAGGCCAACCAATTCTTTGTGATTTTGCTGTGTATGAGACTTATAATGATATGGTGAACGGCTGGTCTTCTGTTTTTAACAACGAAAGATATGCTGATTGCAAAACGTACAAGTACGCTGGGGAAATTTGCAAGTGTTTATACCGTTCAGGTTATCACACAGCGAATAACTGGTCAAGAAGAGCTGCTATAAGCAGGGAATACTGGAAGTTGAGGTCAACATTTCCTAACTGAAAAAAATATTAAAATGAAGATTTCCAAAAAAATTCAAAAGATTCTTGAAGGGAAAAAGAATGTTAAGATTTCTTATAATCTCGGAAAGAATGGTTTGCCATTGATTATCGGTTACAAAAAATCTTTGTACTTTGATTATCTCAATGGCACAAAAAAAGTGGAAAGCAAGGAATCAAAGGTGGCTTTTATGAAAACCATTTCCATGGATAAACTTTCAAAGTTTTATCCCACCATCGGAAAGTATACGGTTTTCGATGTGGTGTATTGTGCTACTTGGCTACTTAAAGGGGAGAGTTATGTTAACGCATTTATTAAATCTGATTTGGATTTCGTACCAACCCTTATGTACAACAAGTATTTGTCACATCTTGAAAGCAAGATACGACAACTGGGGAACAATAAGTTTGAATGGGATGTTACAAACGAAAAGAGATTGACTTACAAAGAGTTTTGTGCGAATATCTTGAAGGACCAAAGATTTATGTCCAATCATGGATATGTTTTTGAAAATAATGTGAACAACCAAGTCAAAAAGGTTGTGGATGAACTGAAATTCAAAAGCGAGTCTTCCATGAATATTGCGAACTTTGATAGTTCTTTGCCGAATGTTTTTAATTGTCAATTGGCATTTAATAAGCGGAAGAAAGATGGGTCAACAAAATTGGACTTGATGGTAAAGGCACAAAGGATGGAAGGATTGGTTTTTTTCCCTTTTGCTTTCACCTTGTATTCATTGGTTCTAAAAGTTATTGCTTACGAATGCGGGTTCTCATTGGGAAAAATTCATTTTTTGATTGACAAGATTGATGTTGAAAATTATCCTGAGAATGTTGAATATGATGATATTCATTTCAATATTGATATGATGAGATATCCGAGTCCTATTTACGGAAGCGCAATTGCGGAATTATCGAAGATTCCAGTAATTTAAGATATTGTTAGTGAGAGTTTTTGAGAGCCCTGCCTATATGGCGGGGTTCTCTTTTTTGTAAGAGAAATATCTTATTTCAAATGTAGATTTTGGTGGATTATTTTTATTGACAAAAGATGTAACACCATTATTGATGATTACATTCATTTTATGTCCATCGAATTTTGATAATATATCTTTATCCAGAATTTCCCTTACCAGAATATCGTCATAATAAAATCTAATATAATCTTTTTGCCAATCGCATTTATATTTTATGAAATTTCTTGTTACATCTTTTCTTAAATTTGTTCTTTGTCCACCAATATATTTGTTGATATCATTTTCTCTATAATGTAAATTTGTTTGGACATCATATTGGGGATTGATGAAATTAAAAAATCCTCTTCTTGTTATGAATCTTGGACTATTATCAGAATATCCTTCTAAAATATCAATTTCTGGAGGCCAAGAATACCATGAGTACATCCAAAATGCTGGCCATAAGTTTAATCCTGTTGGAAGTTTGGCTTCAATTTCAAAAGTCCCATAGGAAAATTCATTTGTGCAAGAAACAAGCCCAACTCCAATGTTGGAGGTGAGGTTCAATTCTCGAAAAAACTTTGGATTAAGGTCTGTTTTTAGTTTCAATGTTTCGCCTATTTCTACTTGGGATGAATCGTACCACCAATGGGATTTTTCTGGATGTATTTCCCCCCATCTTTCTTGAGTTATCCAGTTATATCCGCACCATTGAAACTCTTTCATAATCACATTTTTCCGGGATGGTAAATCCTCTTGCTGGGTGGTAAGGCATATTTGTTGAATTTCTTTTTCTCCATTGCCTTTTGGGCATATTGCATTTGTGGGTCTGGTGGAGCATAAGAGTAATCTTTCGGTTTCTTGATGAGTTTTATAAAAAATTGTCTTGCGATGTCATTGCTCATTTTGGAATAGATATCGGTAATACGTTTCAATTCATCGCTTCCGTTTAAGAATATGTCAATGATGATTTCAATGGTTGCCCTATCTTGTTTTGGGTAATAGTAATTTAGTTTTGAGACCATTTCTTTTTTGGTTAATAGTTCTCTGGTATTTCTGTCATATATTTTGAAATCTGAAAATACAAGTCGTTCTGGTCTGCCCAATTGTGGTTGGGCTTGCTCTGAAAGAATTGACTTATTGTATTTTTTAAGTGTTTCTTTTAGGGAACCATAATCAAAATATATAATGCTAACAACTCTTGCCGCATCATGTTTTTTTGATTCTCTTAAAATTTTATAAGCATCGTCCGGGTTTGATTTTTCAACCTCAGATAATGCCAGCTTAACATCACTTGGGTCAAAATCAAGCCATTGGGAGAATTCTTTTAATGTTATTTTGGGCATGATTTTTAAATATAAATATCTGATTTCCACAAAAAAATGTTTGGATTTGATATATTTATTATTGAAAATAAATAGAATGAAAATATTAATAACGGAGAGGCAATTTGAAAATATTTCTCACCATATATTGAGTGAAAATGTAAAGGCTCAAAGGGAAAAATTCATAAAACAGGGTTATGAATCCAACATTGTGGATGGTTATCTACAAAAATTCAACTATATTAAAGACAAAAAATTTTCGGAGATATTTGATGATAACCTTAAAATATCCATCCCGAAAGAAAAACGTTTGGATATAAGTGCTTACAAAGATTTTCACGATTTGGAGGTGTTGGTTGATTATGTTTCTGGTAGAAGAAAAGTAGTTTCAGGTTTAAGCCAAAATGATATAGATGTTGATGCGAAGCCGATATATGAGGATAATAGGTATGTTGTTTACTATGCTGATAATCCAAAGGCTTGTATAAAATATAAAGGCAACATTCCATATGGATGGTGTGTTTCGAGGTCTGATTCTAGCAACATGTTTTACACTTATAGGTTAAAAAACTATCAACCTGCTTTTTATTTTGTTAAAGATAAGTTAGCAACAAAAAAAGAATTTGATTATTGGTCGGAAAATAAATTTGAAAATGAATTTAAAGATAAATATCATTTTTTTGTTGTTCAAGTTATGGTTAATGCGAACGTGAATGATGTAGATTCTGAACAATATATCGTCACATCAGCAAATAACGATGGTGATGTTAGCATGAGCTGGAGGCAAATAATGCAATTGAATGATGGAATTGATAAAATAAGAGAATATTTGCAACCTAAGCCGCTGAGTAAAGAACAAACGGACAAAATAATAAAATATGGGCGAGGCTTAACTGATAAGGAATTTGAAAAATTAACTTATGAGGATAAGAGAGATTATTTGGATATATATCCGGGTATGGGCAAAAAACTTTCAGATTATCAATTTTATGTGCTTCCAGATGATTTGATGAATCTTTATGTATCTTTCGGACTTGGTTTGAGTTATAAGCAGTTTGAAATAATTAAAAATAAAAAAAGCATATTGAAGAGATATGCCGAAATAACAAAGAGAAAATTTAATGAATATTTGAAGGCTTATCAGAATGGGGACGATGATTTGATTGAAGATTTAAAATTGGTATCCAGCGAAGTTGAAGTTTTAAATGAGCAAGACAGGTCTGAATATTTTAAACTGCAACATCCGCTTGATGTTTGGTACATGGGTTATGCTGAAAAACCAAGCACAACAATTCAACTAACAATTGAACCTAATCAATTCTTTGATTATTTTAAAAGTGATGTAGATGAAAGTTTTGTTGAATCTTTTATTTCTGGAGATATACTTCAGTTCTATGACTACTATGATATAGATTTGTCATCTATATTAGATATGTTAGACAATGAAAATGAATCTAAAATAATGGAATATGTCAATAATGTCGCGACAGAAAATGGGTTAGATATTGAAGGTATGGATTTGGAAGAAATCGTTGCAACATATGATGATTATTTTAATGACTTAGTAAACATTTTGGAAAGCAATTATTTTGATGTTTTGAATAATGATGCTGCGAATGAATTTTACAAAAGTTTAAAATCTGCTGTAGAAGAATATGGTACTATCATAAAGTTTGGTTTGGGTGAAAATATAATAATTTCTGTTAATCCTTATGATTTAATAGATGACCATAAAATTTTCATGGAATTGTTGGAAAATTGTGAATATGATGATTTTTATGATAATTGTGTTTGTGTTTTTGATGAGGCTCTTGGAGCATATATAGATAAACCAACCATAGATGGTCGCAGCATTGATAATGCATATGTAAGCAATAAAGAATATAATAAATATCTTAAATATAGATTAGGTGAGTTGGGCTAAAATAATTTTAATGTGAAGGTTTTAAACATATTTAGAAATTTAATAATAGAAGCAACTAATCCACTTCCATATGAGTTAAAGAAAACTTCTGATGGTTATGTTGCATATTTCAATATAGAAAATGAAGAAGGAGAAATAATTGATAGAATGAAGGTTGATCTTGATTATATCAAAAACATTTCAGAAAATTCTTCGTGCTTATATGGATTAATCGGCTTGGAAATATCTTTTAGAACTGCAAAATATGAAAACCTATGGACGGTTAACGTAACCAATTTAAACAAACCATTTTTAATAATGGCAACGGTTATGAAAATTATTTCCGATGTTCTCGAAAAAGAACCAAACGTTGTTGAATTAAGATATGAGGCAATGGGGGACAAATTCGATAAAAAGGATAGATTTTACAAATATTATATCGAAAAACATATAAATTCAAATAATAATCAATTATATATGCGAAAAGATATAATTAACAAATTTTTACCGTTTAAAACCAAAGATTATAGTGGATTGATGAGGTCAGATATAATTGATTGTTTGCAAAATAACAACTAAAACATTTCACAACCATTTCTATCAGTTATTTCGGCTTCCACATGCTCCATCAGCAAAACTGCCCTATCGTATTCTTCCCTCAATTGTTTCTTGGTTTTCACTTTTTTCTTAATTATTTTTGGAAAGAAATGTTTGTTTGGAATTTTCATGTTAAATATTTTTCACAAAGATATGATTATTTTTTCACTTTCGCAATTTAACAAAACCTGATATAATGTTTTTCATTCCTTTCATGGATATATATTTTCCAATCAATCCCCCAAGCAAATAGAAAGGAATCACAAAATAATCACCTTTGAATAAGCTATCCAGAGAATAATAAGCCAAAGCCAATGAAACCAAATTAATCCAAATGGAGTTTAGTAACAAATGATTGATTTTGTTTTCATAGGTAAATTTAATTTCATATGTTTTAAAAATGTTAAAAAGTGCTTGGCTTAGGAAAATAATCAGATATAGCTTCATTTGTTCTTATCATTTACATTATGATAACTATATTTTTTTCTTAAATATTTGATATGTTAATCAAAAAATAATATGGTTATTGCATTGCGGTTAATATTTGGTTTTCTCTTCTTATTTTTCATCTTCATCATTTCCCTTATCATAAAGGAAAAATATAAGAACAATCAAATTAAATTGCTTTAATTGTTGCTCAAACCAAAAATGGTTCATATCTTTGTGGAACAAAACAAAAGAAAATGAACAGGGTAACAAAATTTGAAGCAGATAGAAAGATTTGGTTATGTTCCGATACACATTTTGGGCATGCAAATATTTGCAGGGGAACATCCACATGGGAAATTTTGGATATTACCAGAAATTTCCAAACTTTGGATGAGATGAATGACCATATCCTAAACAATATCAACAGCATGGTTGGCACTGATGATATATTAATCCATCTTGGTGATTTCTCTTTTGGCGGCTTTGAAAATATCAGGAAATTCAGAGAACAGATAAATTGCCAAAATATATATCTGATTCTCGGAAACCACGACCACCATATTGAGAATAATAAGGAAGGCATTAGAAATTTGTTCTCGGATGTGAGTGAAAGCATGGTTTTGGAGAGAAAGTTCGATGGAAAAACTTATCAATTTTTCATTTCGCACCTTCCAGTTTTCTCTTGGCCTAGCATGGGTCGGGGGGTTTTCCATTTGCATGGGCATACTCACCTATCAAAAGAATTAAGAGTTTCTGATGGTCGGTATATGGATGTTGGAATTGACGGGAACGATTTGAAACCCATATTGCTAGATGATGTTTTTGAGATGCTTAGATATAACAAAATTAAAAATCTTATATTACCAAAAGATCACCATATATGAAAATATTATATATTGTCAGAGGTTTACCCGGTTCTGGAAAAAGCACATTTGCGAAATCGCTTGGGTGTCCACATTTCGAAGCTGATATGTTTTTTATGACCGAAAATGGTTATAACTTTGTTCCAGAAAAGATACGCGATGCTCACGATTGGTGCTATAATCAAGTCACAAATGCAATGATTGAAGGAAATGAAAAAGTTGCAGTTTCGAACACGTTTACTCGCGAATGGGAGTTTAAAAATTATATTGACCTTGCGAAATAACATAACTACATAGTTTTCTCAATCATTGTTGAGAATAGGCATGGTGGAATTAACGAACATAATGTACCTGATGATGTATTAACAAAAATGAAAAGCAGATTCGAAATAATGCTATGATAACCAAGGATATATTAATGCGGTATGTGGATAATGGTTTAATAGATTTTCAAACCCATGAAAATCTTGATTTGTCCATTTACAATTATACCCCGAAAACTCAATATGAAAAGTTTTGGGATAATGTTACATTAACATGCAGGGGTTTGGTAATGTCTGGTGATGTCATTGTTGCGCGTCCATTTCCGAAGTTCTTCAACTTCTCTGAGCATAAGCCAGAAGAAATACCCAATTTGCCATTCGAGGTTTTCGAAAAAATGGATGGTTCTGCTGGCATATTGTTTTATTATTCTGGTGATTGGCACTTGGCAACCAGAGGTTCCTTCAAATCCGAGCAAGCGATAAGAGGTAAAGCCATGCTTGATTCTTTGAACTTGTATCACAAGTTGGACCCTGCTTATACCTACATGTTTGAAATCATATACGATGAGAACGTGATCGTATGCCGCTACGATTTCGAAGATATGGTTTTAATAGGAGTGATAAGAACATCTGATGGTTATGAAATGCCATATTCTGAGTGGCCCAAAGGCTTCAGGGCCGTTGAGAAGCATAACAATAAGAACTTGAAGGAACTATTGAATACATCTGCAATAGAACCCAACAGAGAAGGTTATGTTGTTCGTTTCTCAAATGGTTTTAGAATTAAAATTAAAGGCGATGAATATGTTCGCTTGCACCGAATATTGACCAATGTTTCGACTTTAACCATATGGGAATACCTGAAGGATGGTTTGCCATTTGATGAGATATTGAACAATGTTCCTGATGAGTTTTACGATTCGGTAAGAAAGGTGAAAGAAGATTTGCTTACGCAATATTCCGTTATAGAGGCGGGCGCACTTGATGCGTTCGAGTCTTTGAGGGATTGTCCCGATAGAAAAACTTTTGCGAATTCGGCGAACACTACTTTTCCAAATTGTGCTTCTTTGTTGTTTTCAATGTTGGATGGCAAAGATTACTCAGGCAAAATTTGGAATATGATAAGGCCAGATTTTGAAAAACTTTCTTTTTGATTAAAAAATGGAGGATTTCACAAACAAAATAATTCACGGAAATTGTGTGGAGGTGATGGAAAAATTTGATGATAATGTAATTGATTTAACCATCACCTCACCTCCTTATGATAATTTGAGAAACTACAAGGGTTACATCTTTCCATTTGAAGATATTGCGAAACAGCTTTACAGAATAACCAAGTCCGGTGGAGTTGTGGTTTGGATTGTCGCTGATGCAACAATTAATGGAAGTGAGAGTGGCACAAGTTTTAAGCAAGCATTATATTTTAAGGAAATTGGGTTTAATCTCCACGACACAATGATTTTTCGCAAGAAGAATCCGATTCCACAGATATATAGAAAGCGTTATAATAATGAGTTTGAATACATGTTTGTTTTCAGCAAGGGAATTGTTAAAACGCATAATCCAATTATGGTTGATTGTTTGCATGCTGGCCGTGAATTAAACGGTACCACTTACAAGAATTTTTCAAAAAATGAGCAGGTAAGAGAAAAAAAAGCAAAACCCGTCAAGGATAAAAAAATCAAAGGTAACATTTGGGAATATGTTGTGGGACAGGACCAAGAAGCAAAAGAACATCCAGCACCATTTCCTTGTGAGCTTGTTAGGGACCATATTAAATCATGGAGCGATGAAGGTGATTTGGTTTTTGACCCCATGTGTGGCAGCGGGACAACAACCAAAGTTGCACATGAGATGGGGCGCAAATATATAGGAATAGATATAAGTTCAGAATATTGTGAGATTGCGAATCGAAGAATTAAAAATAAATTATGAGTTTGATATATCTCAAAAACAAAATTGATTTGGGCGATTTTTCTGATGGTTTTCACAGTTTTAATGAGCTTTATCATTATCGCGCACTATATAATGCTTTGGCTTTCAACTATATTAACGAACATTCTTCACATCCAGTTGGAAAATCAATTAGGCATTCAGATGGTGAGTTATGTTTTGGTGGTGGTTGGTTTGTTGTTTTCGCGGTTCTTCCAACAGGACAAATAACTAATCACTACAAAATGGAATATTGGAATCTATTCAAAATTCCAGAATTTGAAAAAGCAATCGAATATGATGGACATTCACCAGATGAAGCGGCAAGGAGAATTGAAGAATATTTAAAAAAAATGTGAATTAAGGTAACAAATGAAAAATATAACAATTCACAATGAGGATTGCAAAGAAACGATGAGTCGTTTTAATAATAATCACATTGATTTGGTTGTTACATCACCACCATATTTTAATGCCAGAGATTATTCTCAATATAATTCCGTTCAAGATTATATGGCAGAAATGAAAACAATATTTGGTTTGATATATGATAAATTAAAAGAAAGTAGGATGTGCGTTGTGAATATATCGCCAGTTTTGGTGGAGAGAAAAAAAAGATCAGAACAGAGTTATAGGATTCCATTGCCATTTTACTTTGTTCCGATGATGGAGGAAATTGGATTTGAATTTTTGGAAGATATCGTATGGTTAAAACCAGAAGGCTCCGCACCGAATAGAAATGGTGGTTTCTTTCGCCATAGAAAACCTGTTGCATATAAACCAAATATCATTACCGAATATGTTTTTGTCTTCAAAAAACCAGCTCCGTTTTTGATAGATAAAATCATTAAGAATGAAAGCCTTGTTGAGGATGGATACGAAAGAACAAATGTTTGGAGGTTAAATCCTGAAACGAGTAGCTGGCATCCTGCACCATTTCCAGAGTCATTGGCTGAAAGAATTGTAAAATATTATTCATATGAAGGCGATTTGGTTTATGATTGTTTTGCTGGAAGTGGCACTGTTGGAAGAGTTTGTGAAAAATTGAACAGAAAAGCCATTTTGTCAGAAATAAATAATGAATATGCCCAAAAAATGATTGAGATAAATGGTTGGTAAACATTATAAGTAATATTTATGGTAAAGTCTACATAATGAAGAATTTGAGAGAATTTGTTAGGGCCACGGTGAGGGAAAGTTTAAGGGAAAGTAAAATTTTGAGTGAAGTCAGATATATCAAAAGCAAAGATATCCATAAGGAAACACCTTTAAAAGATACTGAAACAATTAGAGTTTATCATGGGTTCAATAAGTTCGATGATGCGGTTGATGTTTTAAAGAACGGACTATCCGGAAAAGAAAGGGCGAAAAGGATTTACTCATATGAAATGGGGAATAATCCTTATGGATTATTTGTTACGGTAGATTTTAATGTAATTAAACGTGGTGATTTTGCTCACAGTGGTGTTATAATTGAATTTTCGACAAAGGTTAGCGATTTGGAAGCACCAGTTTGGGTTGGTGGTAGGAGTTATTTCATTCAAGGCGAATATACTTATTCATTTAAAAATTTGGAAGAAAGAGAACAGCAAAGATTAATAAATAGGCAGAGAGCCGGACAATCGCCATATGATTTCATCTCAAAATCAGATAGGCCAGAATTGGCTGATACAATATTCGATAATCCAGAAAGGCAAGCATTATATATTGGTGATTTGAATCCGAATATGATAAAAGCTGTGTGGTACAATGAAGTTTTACACAAAGATAGAAGGATAAATGGTGACTGGGTAAGAATGAGTAGAAAAGAATTTATAAAAAAATTAAAAATTGATGCCGAAAGAAGCAGAAATTTAAGATATTTCCCTAATGATGAGTTTGATTTTGATGAGTTTGTTCAAAAATATTTTAACGGGGATTATGAAAGTAGTAGTTTAGCACTTTTCTTAGAATTTGATATTAATGAATATGATTTAAAAATTTATGGTTTTTTCCCAAAGCAAATAAAAAAGATTATGCAAATGAAAAAAGATGGTGAATTTGACAAATATATAAAATAATTATATTTAGTCGAAACATTAAATTACAACTTCGAGGACTAAACATCATATGTAATATTTATGATAAATTTCGCATAATGAAGAATTTGAGAGAATTTGTTAGGGCCACGGTGAGGGATGTTTTGAGGGAAAATCTTGAAGATTCTGATATTATTGCATATCATGGAACAAATAATAAATTTGATATTTTTAATAATGAACCACCCATATTCTTTGTTGATGATATTAATGTGGCAAAAACATATGGTGACTTTGTTATTAAGGTGAGATTGAGCATTGATAATCCAATAGAAGTGGATTTTGAAAACAATTCAACATATTATTTCATCGATAAATGGTACTTGCCATCAGAATTTGCGAAAAAAATAAAGGAAATTGCCGATGATTTAAAAAATCAATACATGTTAGATGATGAAACCCAAGAGGAACTTGATTATTTGGGATTTAATAAAACTTCAGGAGATATAGATGGAATCATTATGAAAAATATTTCTGATGCCTACGATATGTTCTCAGGTCTTAAACCAGCAACAAATTATGTTATTTTTGATAAAAATAAAATAAAAAAAGCGCAACTTTTAAAATAATTATATTTACATGAAATAAGGTTGAGTGGCGGAACTAAACGCAAATGCGGGGGCTTTGCTCATCGGCGCAACACCGTAAAAACTAATGGAGGGTTAGTCATTATCCAGTCCCTTTGCAGGTAAAAATCCTGTCTCAACCTTATTTTTTCCAAAAAATAAAATGTGATTGCGCTTGCATAATATGAAATTGTTGCTTATCTTTGTTCAAAATTTAAAATCAACAAAATGAGCGCAGCAAAACCTGTTTTTATCGTTAGAGCACCCCAAAAATGGGATAACGAAATTGTATTCAAGTTATATGATAAGGTTAATGATTTGTTAAAATCAGAATATCACGTTCTGGTATTCAAGCATTCAAACGATGACACTGAAATGAGATTCGAGGTTTTGAATTCCAACGAATCCGATATGCTTGATATAACGGAACTGAAAGTTGAACTTCAGAATTCCATGATTGATTTAACGGGAAAAGAAATAGCAAATGAAATGGTACGTGAACTTGTGCATTCACCCACGGATAAAGTTACCAGAGTAGAAGTTTTTGAGGAGAATAGAAGAAAATACGCCAATTGGAGAGAACATAACAAAGTTGAATGGCAATTTCAGGATGATGGAAGAACATTAAAGATTTTCATTTCACAACAATAAACAACAAATGCCTAATAAAACATATTATTACCCAAACACTGAAACATATAATGTTGATGAGGTTGAGTTACTTGAAAATTGTGAGATAGGTTTGCTTTGTTTTAAATTTAAAAATGGGGAAATCAAAAAATGTCCAATTGGATCAATAGATATCATTTTTTTTAAAACATTTGGAGATGCCGCAAAAAGGCTGATTAGAAACTTAGAAATGGAAATTAACGACGAATTAGAACAGATAGCGGAATGCAACGAGAATATATCAAGATTTCAAACACATTTGGAGAGAATAGAAAAGGAGATTGAAAATAGCCGAGTGGCGCATTGGTAGCGCGTTGGTGAGCGTTTATTCGCAAGAGACAAAGGTAGGTGGTTCGATTCCATCCTCGGCAACAAAAAACACACAATAGAGTGAAAGCATATTTTTACGTTGATTATATTAATTTAAAAATAAGACCTGTAATGGTTGATCCAGAAATAAGCTGGCATAGTGATTTTTTAATCATATATCGCGAAAAGAAAAAAGATTATTTGGCATCGGCTTGGAAAGATAAAAAAACATTTTTTGAAAGCAGGGAAGAAGCAGTCCATGCATTAAAAAATTTTTGTGAATCTAAAATTAAAAAATACGAAAAAAAACTAATGAAATGGACTTCTAATTTAAATAATGTTGTTTAATATTAGAAAGATTCCTATTAAAAGCTAAAATTCATGTACTATTGTTTTTCCATTGCGGATTTACAATCCCGGATATAAGTGGGGAATTTAAAAAAATATTAATATGAAATATATCAAGAATATTACATTCTTTCCTACACTCATTATTTTCATTTTTACATTGATGGTAATTGGCATATTTTGTGAAAGAAAAAAAGATCCATATGAAATTGGTATGCACCTTTCATATGAAATTATATGTGAAAATGGTTTTGTTTACAAACGCAAAAAACGTTCGATTTACCCAATATATAATAGCGATGGAACTTTGCTGAAATGTAATCAAAAAATATATTAACAATGAAAACAACAACTTTAACCTTTTGCACAATTGCTCTACTTTTGTTTGGCTGCGAACAAGAACCAACAAAAGAAGTTAGAAACGAATATGGATATATTTGTCCATTGGTTTGGAATGAAATTCCGAAGAGATACAAATTCATCACCATGCACCGAGAAGAATATCAGGAATATGATAATGAAACGGATAAGGTGGTTACAAAAGTGATGCTCGTTGTTAACAACACAAAGGAGATGCCAGATTCTTTGTTTACAAAAAATGTTGGTTTCATTTGGGATATCAAAAACAACGAAAATCACAGACATGAATTTGTTGATTACAAATATGAGATTCTCGAAAACCACACAATCCGCCATACCCAAGACACGGTAATTGATGTTAGAAAATGTATCTGGAAACGTCCACAAAAATAAAATAATGAAAAACGATTTCAATTACAACCATAATTTTATAAAAAAAATTTGCCCTATTCAAAAAAGCCCCATATCTTTGTGGTGTTATTTTTAGAAAACAAAAAATAAAAGTTGCTATGGATGCAAAACCCGTGTTAAACGAAAATTATAGAATGCCTTTTGGGAAATATAAAGGAAAAAGTTTGTTAGAAATTGCAAATATAAATCCTTCATATATAAAATGGCTTTCACAAAACAGTGTAATTGAAATACCCGACAGTATTCTAATATTGGCAAGTAACGATATTACTTCACTTGACATCGAAGATTTACATTCAGATTGGGGATGTCGCGATTAAATTTAAAACCATGTTTAAAAACATTTTCGCAGCAGAAAAAGAGGAAACGAAATTCGTACCCAAGAAGTATGTTATTTTTAACGTTGAAACCTTCAATACTTGGTTCAATGATAAGGATAATGGGGCAATATATGCCCACTCAGGCATTTTTCTTAGAATGGATAAGCTTTCAACAAAACAGATAGAGGATTACCTCTTAAAATGTCATAATGTGATGGTTTCGGATTTTGATTTTTCTGAAGATATTCAAAAATTTTACAAAGAAATACTTACCGATTGGAGAAATAAAATCATGTTTAATAACATTTTCACCACAAAATTTGATTCTTCTGAAGATATTGAAAGATTCCAGAAAGAAATACTTAATTCGGTAAATTGGGTGGGTGGGCGACGTGAGCAAGTTTCGAATATGCGTAAAGATGAAAAAAGATTTGTTAAATCTGATTTCGTTGAATTTGCAAAAGAAAATCGTGAAAAATATTCCATCGTTGACAATGGGGATGATTTGTTGGTTAGTAATTGGTATCTTGATGATTTAGTAGCAGATTATATTAAAACAATTAAACATTAAAACAATGGTGCGTAATTTTTCTGAATTATCGAAGCAAAATAATTTTAGATTTGAATCTAAATTCCCACTTCCCGGTGACGAAAATTGGGTTTTTACCCCTGAATCTTACTATTTGGCATTTAGAGTTCTTTCTCCTTGTGGTTTGGATATGGAGTTTTCTACGGAAACATATTCAACAGAAGAAAAAGCAAAACAAGCCATTGCGGATTTTGTTAAACGTCATGAATCTCAAGGCTATTATGCTTCAAGTCTTGGTCCAATTCCCGTAGATGAGCTGGCAAAACATTGTCGAATAATTTTAGCATAAAATTGGAAGCTATGAAAAACCACTTTGATTATGAAATGCCTTTGAGCTGGGATTTAATCCCAAAAGAATAGCAACCAAATTTGCACAGCACAAAAAATCTATATATCTTTGTGGTGTTATTTTTGCAAAACCATAAAAAATTAAAACATGCAACATTCGGTAAATTGGGTAGGTGAGCGACATGAGCAAGTTTCCGACATGCGTAAAGATGAAAAAAGATTTGTTAAATCTGATTTCGTTGAATTCGCAAAACAAAATCGCCAAAAATATTCCATTATTGAAAACGGTGATGATTTTTTGGTTAGCACTTTTTACTGCGGTGATTTGGTGAAAGATTATATTAAAACTTTAAAATAAAACACAAAGCCATGAAAAACCACTTTGATTATGAAATGCCTTTGAGCTGGGATTTAATCCCAAAAGAATACAAGTGGGTGGCTTTAAATAAGCGCAACCATTATATTCGGGGCGCAGAAATGGGTTTAATATATATTGTGAGCGCATTCAAAGGAATGCCATTTCCTTTTGTCGCAGAACCGTACAATGAAATCAAGTGGTTAAGCGATGACCCAGATAAAAATTACGAACATCACATTGCATTTGAACCGGAACAAGAAGAAGAGATTAGATTGCGAGTCCTGAAGCACACTGGGGCTCGAAAAATTGAATTTGGAAAAGCTATATGGCAAAGGCCATAATTTGAATTTATTAGGGATCGGTTGGCGAAATGGCCTTATAAAGCATAGGCGCTCCCAATCATAGGGGAAACAGGAATGTATAACACTGTTAGGGGTTCGAGTCCCCTGCCGACCCCTAAAATAATGAATCTTTTACGAAATAAAATAAGAACTCATAAAAAATGAAGAGTTTTAAAAAAAACGACAAAGTACTTGACGAGAATTATGGTGAAGGATATATAACTGGTATAGACCCCAATTATATTTGGGGGTTAGGAACAAAAGAACTTGGGCGAATTAAAGTCATTTTTGACTTTAAAACAGTATATTTTACTATGGACGGCAGGGAATTTCCAGTAGGTACGGGTTACTTTTTTAATGGTGTTTTCAAACCGTATATGAGCGAAATAACATTAAAAAAAATATAGCCAGATAGCGAAAAAGGTAGACGCGCAGCAAAGGCTGGTCAGCATACATGCCTCCGCAGAAGTACGGGGATTTGTTAACGGAAGAAGCTACTCGCCTTAAATGGCTGGGTCCGCTTATGGAGTGAGCGTTTGTTAACTCAACCGAAGTTAAGTGGAGTTTGCTGGTTCGAATCCAGCTCTGGCTACAAACATAAAAGGTGCATCACCATAAGGTTCGAATCCTGCGTCCTCACAAGGGGGCGTGTAAGTGGTGTTAAATGTGATCGGGGGAAAACAGCCTTATTATTAATCATTAAAAAAAAGACTTGTATATGTAATTTTTGTAAACATCCGGAAGAGTGGCAGAGCTGGTTTATTGCGGCAGTCTTGAAAACTGTTGTACTGTAAAAGGTACCGGGGGTTCGAATCCCTCCTCTTCCGCTTTTTTGTTAGCCACACCCAACCTGATTAGATAACCGTTTTTAATTAGATTAATATGGAACTCAAAAATGAATTTGATTACAATTTTTCGCTTAATGTTGATGAAATTTTAAGTGATTCTAAAATAAATTTTAAATTTAAATATATTACGGCAGAATGTGTTAAACTAAACGGAATTATTCATAGTATATTCATTATGGCCCATAAGAAGAAACCATATGCTGGTAATAGTCTTTTAAAAGACCTGCAATGGTTTTCAGACGATACAAAATTAGTAGTTAATGTCATAAATGACTATAATGTTGAATTTAGTAAATTCATATCGGAATTACATCCAAATGTTAAGGATATTTCAGATGTTAGTTTTGGAAAATGTCTTTGGCGAATTAAAAAACAAAAAAAATGAAAAGACCAAAAATTCATATTGTTAATATTCACGGAGAAGACTTTGGTGTTAAAAATGTTGAAGGAGTTCATTGGGATGAGTATGGTAATATCCATATGATATATGTTGATTTTATGGAAATTTACTCTGATTTCATGCTTATGAGGCACGATGCGGCAACTGATTCTTTCATGAACGTACATAGGAACTTAATAGGTAAATTGATAATTGATTGATATGATGCGGGGAAAATGCGATGATTGTGGCAAAAAAGCTACAAGCGAATGGTTGGTTCAATGTGAACTACCCAACCACTGAAGATGGTTGGGTTTTCGGCAGTTTTTATATAAAGGAGTTGCACACACTTTAAAATTCTGCGGTGAATGCGAGCCAAAAAGGATTACCCCCGAATTGCAGAAGATATATGGCTATACAAAAACGCGCAAAAACAAACACAATGACATATTTTGAAAACAATTGGGGCTATAAATGCCCAATTGCTTTAGAAACTATTCCAGATGGAGTAAGGTTTATTACTGCTGAACTTGGCGAGGGAAGCGGAGTTAGTGCATCAAAGATTCTTATGCAATATTTTGTAGATAAGCCTTATTCTTTTGTAAGCACGAGAAATCGTCCGTGCATAAGAATAGATGAAATTCGATGGTCCTCTGATTATAAGAGCTGTTATGAAGTAGTAATTGAAGGTGATTTTTTACAAGTTGCATTATCTGTTATCAATAACGGATATGAGCCGTTTTTTGGTAAATGTATCTGGGAAGTTCCATCGCAAAAATTAACCACTTACGATAGTTATCTGAAGCTTAGTACATTTGATATTTCGGCTGTTGGTGTTGATAATTTATATCGGGAGGTTGCAAAAAAAATTATTCAAGAAATGCCTATGGATGAATTAAACAAAATATTTCAATTAAAAATGGAGGATGGTGTAGAAGATAAATACACAAAAATTATCCGTTGTTCGATAAAAATATAAATACCCATGGTTGAAATAATAATTTTAACAATTTCGCTTGCTATTATATATAACATCTACCTCTACTCAAGAGGAAAGTTAGCTTATCAACTTGATTGCACTGCGGACGACAAACGTTACTTAGTAAATGAATTTGGTAAAAAATGTCCAATCGACATAGAAAAATGGAAGGACGATGAAAATTATTGCACTGTTGATTATGATGGTGGTGTTTATTTTTGGAAAGATAAACCTAAGTTTTTGGTGTATAGTAGTATGAAAATTAAGGGAATTTGGTTTTCTGAAGAGGGAGGTAAAAGATATTATTGCCATTACGGACAAAAATTAGCAGGCTGTCAAATGTATATTTGGAAACGACCCGATTAAAATATTGAAATCAGGATAAACATTTTAACAAAAGTAATAACAAATGAAAAATAACTTGGAGGATAAAGAGATTCTTTCCGATGAAATGTTAAATGCAATTGATATTATTATCAAAAATGTACCAACTGCTGTTTTTGGTGGTTCAATAGCTTTAAATGCGGTGGGTTTAATTAAAAGAAAAATATCTGATATCGATTTGTTTTTCCATCGGACTGATAGTTTAAGCGAAAATGGATTTATTCAAGAAGCTAACGGAAAAATATTGTCGGATACTGTCACAGACGTAAACGGAGATTCAATTCAACGCACTGGCGCAATAATTGCTGGCGTTAAAACTTGCTGCTTCAAGGTTTCAACTGAAGAATTGCAGCATTCAAAGGTGCGCTTTCTTGGTCGTGAAATTCGCATTCAGAATGTAAATTATGCAATCATGGCTAAGATTTCATACTCCGATAAGAACAATAAGCATAAAGATGATTTGAAAAATATTGAAGCAACATTTAAGGAATATTTTTAATTAAAAAAACAATGAAAGACAAAACATTGAAAGAAGCAAGAATCATGGAAGATGACGATGGGCACTATTATATCCTTCCCGTTGAATTGGCTAAAGATTTTGATAGCGATTTGGATAAGGCAAATGCGACCGATGAATATTCATATTTCATTGAAAAATATGGAGATTATATGCAAGGAAGTCACATTAGCACCATTGTTATATATGCTGAACTATGATGGTTGAAAAAATTACAAACGAGCACGGCATCACATGCCCCATACCAATTTCTGAGTGGCCAAATGAAGCTGAATATGCGACTTATTGTGGTAGGGGTTTTATTTTTTTCTATCGAGATGAACCAACATATGATGAAGAATCCCAAACATGGGAAGGATTTGGGTTAGGGTTCGAAGCGGGGCATGTCGATGCTGATGATGTAAAATGTTTGTGGAGGAGAAATTAAATCAAAAAACAATGAGAAATTCCCCAGTTGATATAGTTCACGTTGCAAATAATTTAATGAACATATTATCTTCCATCGATAATCTTTTAAAAGGATATGAAGGGATTGATGGCAATAAAGAATATGTTGCTTACTGCCAAGAAAAATGTATGGAATCTTACGATTTTGCGTGGGATTTGTTTTTGATAACCAAAGATTTTTCCGAAGGCAAGGGTGTAAATGTCCACAGTCTACTTATGATAATCCAGAGGGAATATCGTATTTTGGATGATATTGATTCCGCAAGCGATATGTTTAAACCGAAGTGGTGCAGGATTACAATTCTTGTTAATGAAATCCAAAAGTTGAAGAACATATATTGTTCGTTTGACCATGAAAATAGGTTGGTAATCCCAGATGATGAAACAAAAATAAATTATGTTCTCACCGGAATTCAACAATATTTAATCAAAGAATAATATGCCAACATATTTAATTCGCATCAAGAGAAAAACAGAAGATGATTATATTTTTCATGCAACATTGGAGGAAAATCCAAGCAGGGAAGATATTGTGGATTTGATTAAAAGAGAACAAATCAAATATGATGATAAACATGAAACCTTTGAGGTTTTCTTTGCTCATCCCCCTTTCCTTATTGAATGTCCATTGCCAGAAAATAACTGGCCAGATGATGCCAACTTTTGCACCATTGATGATGTTGGAAATGTTTCATTCTTTGTAAACAAGCCAACATTTGATGAGGAAAATAATGATTGGAATGGTGATTGCGTTGGTTCTTCTGGAGTACCATCCATTGATATTGACTCACGATTTTTAATTTGGAAAAAAGGACATAACAGAAATTTGTTAAATATTTCACAATGAGCATTCAAGAGGCACTTAAAGTTATGGACAACTATCTTCTCCATCAAAAGGACGCGACAAATCCATCACCATCAAAAGATGATATAAGCAAAGCATTTGATGTTTTGAACAAAGAGAAGCAAAGGATTGTTATGTTACATATATCACAAGGCATTTTGCCTTTATCTTCAACACTTTAAAAATAAAAGCATGAATTTTTTGGACAGATTGCATGAAGAACAACTTGATTTAAAAAACAAGGTTTACAAGTTGAGAAATTACATCAACACGCAGCCATACAACGAGCTGGATGAAGCTCAAAAGAGCTTATTGACCATTCAGTTGTCCGCGATGGAGACTTACTCAAAATGTCTTTATGAGCGTTATATACACATAAAAGATAACCATCTTAAATCCGTTTTGGGTGTATTAATAAAAGACCAGAGGTGCAATGAAAACAGATTGTTGGATATGATTTCCAATGCTTTTGAGACTGATATCAGATATGATATTGCGAGAGAATGGTTGGGATATATGGTTGAAAAAGGTTGGATTGTCAAAAAGGGTGAGCATTATATTAAAAACATATAACATGGCAAATAATTGTTACGAATGCCCCCATCATGAAAAAGTAGGCGAAAGTTCCACCTGCAATTTGTTGAGAGAAGATGTTTTTAAAATGTTTGTTGCGTCAATGATTAAAAATTCCATTATTAAGAATATATCAGATTTTGATGGAAATGAAATTATCAGATTCGACCCAATTGGTTTTGAAATTGGTGATTTCTTTTGGCCCATCAACTATAATCCACTTTGGGTAACTTGTGAGGTAGATGTGAACAAACAGGTTTCAGATATTAAAATGTCATTGGCAATAAAATAACAAATTTAAAATGATAGAATATGTTTACATTATTGATAATGACAGGACAGGTTTTTACTATATTCCTTATGCCGGATCCATGCCTTTGCATGGAACGTTAGATTCTTCTATTGATGAAATAGGAGGAAATGTTGTAATATGCTCGAACAAAAAAGATTGTTACGAGTTAATTTGTAAGAATACGTTTGGAGAAACGTTTTAACTAACAACAAAAACAGATTAACATGAATCTTGAAAATTTTAAAATGATTATTGATAATCACAAGGTATCGAGGAAAAACTTGGATTCAATTGGTTTGCAATTGGAAGAAATGGAAAAGAATCTTGAACAAGCAACAAATGACTTTGAAACTTGGGTCGATTTCTTTTTGAAGACCAATTATAATGAAGAGCAAATAAGTCAAATTTATTACTTCATTTATGACTGTGATTACGGAAGAACCAATCCCAATCTTCGGGGATTTATTTATTTCAAAAATATTGAGGAACTGTTTGAATATTTGAAAAACAACAAAAATGATTAACAAAAAAACATTACTCTTTATTATCGTTTGCCTAATTTCCACAAGCATTTTTTCGCAAGGCACATATGTGATTAATCGTCGTTTTCAACTAATGTAATATTTATTTGCAAAGATATAAAAATATTTCATTAGATGCAAACTTTTTTGATTTTTATGTGTATTTATATATAAAGAATAAATTATGAAAGCCAAAGAGGTGATGGTGAAATATGGCATATGTCGAGAAACTTTATGGAGATGGGTTAAGAACGGGAAGATAAGTTATATTAAAACTCCGTCTGGTAGATATGATTACATTGATAAGGTTTCGACAAGCAATGAAAACAAAAAAACTGTGATATATGCCAGATGTTCAAATTCCGGGCAGAAAGAAAATATGGAAAGGCAAATTGACAGGTTGAAGAATTATGCTTCCGCAAAAGGTTATGTTGTTGATAAAGTATATTCAGAAATAGCATCAGCATTAAATTATAATAGGAAGGAGTACAGAAAATTATACAAAGAAATAGTTTCAAATAACATAAAAACTATTATAATAGAATATAAGGACAGAATGTTAAGGATAGGTTTCGAAGATTTTGAAGAATTGTGCAAATTATTTAACGTTGAACTTATAATAGTTGACAACAGTGAAGACAAAAGCAAAAATAAAGAAATTGTCGATGATTTGATTTCAATAATCCATCATTTTTCGTCCAAAATTTATTCTTTAAGAAAAAACAAAAAACTAATTGAAGATATAGTCAAAGCAGATTAATGTTAACTTTAAAACTAAAAATATCATCTATAAGCGATAGTGAGCTACTATCTGAATATGTTAGCGGCTACACAGGATTGTTTTATAAATTATATAACAATCCTGAACTCATGTGTGATGATGTGTTTATTAAAAAAAACTTATCTGAAAAAATTGATAAATCGATATATGAAAATTGTGTTACCGATGTTAAAACAAAATTAAGTCAGCGGGAAACGAAAATAAAAAACGATAACAAAGAAATCGAATATATCGAAAAGTTATTATTAAAAAATAATTTTAAAACAAAAAAAGAGTTAAGAAAAAAATACAAACTCATAAATAAACTAAGCAGGTTAAAAAGAAATCTAAATAAAGATATCACATTTGGAGGTAAAAGTTTGTTAAGGGAAATAACCAAATTAAGTCAAACAAATGATAAAACAGAAAAACAAATAGAACTATTAAATAATAAAAAAGAACAGTTTAAGAACAAAAGAAAACTGGGTATTTATTTGGTTGGCAGAGCTTGCGAAAAAGGAAACAGAAAAGTTGACTTTGATTTAGATAACAATAAAATCATTTTTAAACCCAATAAAAGAGATAAAATTGAAATAAATTTCAAAAAACCAAAAAGTGGAAAACAAAAAAATATATTAAGAAAATTACAAATTTTATCTGAACAGCGTTTGATTCCATTGACCGTAACCATTAACAATGAATATATTAATATCGCATATGATAATGAATTTTTAAACGGATATTCTTTCAATGAAATTGAATGCAAGAAAGAACAAAAAAAGCAAATTTGTGCTGAGGATAAAAAACAAATATATATAAAATACAAAAAAGAACAAAATGATAGGAAGTTAGTCGGGAAATTAGAAAATAGATATTTGTCATTTGATTTGAACCCAAAATATATTGGCATATCAATATTCGATTCAAACGAAAATAACGACATAGATAAAATAATTCACAAGGAGTACATTGATTTAAACAAATTAAGTTTAAGATTGGGCTTATCAAGTGACAATCATAAACAGAAAAAACAAAACAATAAAAGAAAACACGAAATAAAAGAAGTTTGGAAATATATATTCAATCTTGCCAGCCATTATAAAGTTTACAATATTGTAATGGAGGATTTGAATTTTAAACCAAACAATAAAAAAGAAAACGTTAAAGAATTTAATAGACAAACTAAAAATATATGGCACAAAACATTAACTGAAAGTTTAGTAAAAAAATACTGCGAAAATATAGGATTAAATTTAATAAAAATAAATCCTTGCTATTCATCATTCATCGGAAATATGATTTACGATTATCCAGATCCGATTTCGGCATCGCTTGAGATTGGTAGACGGGGAATTATTAAATATATAAAAGGTTCTTCCATATATCCAAAAATATCTTTAATTAATCAAGAGAAGTTGAACTATCTGCTTGGTGAGAATGTTGATATTAAAGGATTTGGCTGGTTGCAGTTATATGGATTAATCTCCTTATTGAGATATAGGAATCCTGTTGAAACAGGGTTAAAAGGCACTAATTTATGCTCGCATAAATCTAAAGTATATAGATTTATATATTAGTATATATTTTTGCTATCTCGTGGTGTGAAGTGCGGAGCGGCAGTTGAGATATGACCACAAGACGCAAAATGGCTTTTCAAAGATTTCTCTGGGCAATATTGCGGTTCACCCAGAAAACCAAAGAAGAGAAGCTACCAGAGATGTTACAGTTGGAAGAGGCCGAGAAAACGTTGAATTAGGTTAATATAATTTGAGGGGGTGACGAAAGTCCCCCCTTTTTTGTTAATAATTTTCTGTTACATATTCAAACTCTTCTATTGCTTGACGGGGCAAAAGGGGTGATGCTTCATCGTTGTTCATCCACTTCATTAATTGTCTCCTAAATGTTTTCAAATCTTTTTGCCAAAAATCATCACCGTATTTTTTTCTTATCGCGGAAATTCCATCAACATATGTGTCTTGGTTTTTCTTTTTTTTACGGAGCATAGTCATTAAATCGTCTATTTTTTCACTTAATCTTTCGTGTTCTTTTTCCTCATTAATAATTTCTTTAACCAAATTTCTTAGTTCATTCAAAGTAATTCGTTTTGTTGCCATTGCTTTATGGTTTATTTATAAATATATGTATTTTTTTTTTGAAAAATTTGTGATAATCACAAATTCTTTTTATCTTTGTCGCGTTATAAAAGAATAGCAAAAATGCTGCTGTATCCCCTCAAGCTTATACCTTGTAGAAAGGGTAACTGGTCACATGTGGGTTCAAGTCCCTCCAGCAGTACTAACTTAACAATAACATATATTCAAATGAATCTAAAACATTAAAAAAAATGAAATTACCACAAATTAATGATGACGCCTTAAAAATCCTCATAGAAGATTTTCACGCCGAAAATCTTGTGGGTAAATTCAGCAATGAGGATTCTGAATTTATCAAGGAGATAATAAGGGATTTTGTGAAAAACTATCTCTGGGGCACACCAGAAGTGTTTAAAAAGCAATAAAATGGTTAGTTACATGAAAGTAGGACAGAATCAATCAGTTTGGAGGGATGAAAAGGGAAGGGTAGTAGCCATCAATCTTGGTGCTGATTATTACTATGAGCATGAACAGGGAATAAAGCCCATGAACATCATGTTCCATATCACCCCTCCTGATTTCCGAATCAAGACGTTTCCCCTCCATGAAAATGGTGAAACAATGCTCAGGGGAAATCTGAAAGGTTTCACATTAAACGGCAAGAGATACTATGGCATTGCCCTTTTCTCAGCCCCCACAAAAGAAACGTTTCATAAGTCAGTGATTAAATATCACATGTCAGAAAGCTCATTATTTGGTGCATGGGATGAGGTCCGATTTGCCTTTTTATCTGCACATAAAAGGGACGTTTCCGATATCTGGGAAGCTTTCAATAAACTGGATATATCCATGTGCATTGAAAAAACCAATGGCGAGAGAAATGGCGGACTAATAATCGCCATTACATCCAGAGTTCTTGATGTGGTTAAAAATATGCCATCTAATTTGGGAAAACAAGATGATATTTTAAATTTCATAAGAAATAATGAAATAATATGATAGATAATTTCAACATCATAAAACCTTTTTTAACCTTTGAGAATGAGCATGAGTTTTACTCCATTGTTATTCTCCAAAGGAAAAAGGACAAGAAAGAAATCGGCAATATGCGTCAATCAGATAGGATGATAAAGAGCTATTGCGTTGAAAGCATTGAATCTCTTGAGCGCAAAGAGAATGAAATCAAAACTCTTTGTGATATGTTTGGTGCAAGGGCTTATATCAACCTTTCTGTTAAGAATCATGAAAATGTTGCACATGAGATCCTGATTAAATTAAGCGTTGCGCTAAAATCGAAGCAATTCAATCAAAAGAATATCTTCGAGAGAGCGACAGGAAAAAGCCAGTCTGACAGGCCAGTTTGGACCGTTGATATTGATGGAAAGGCGGATTTGAATATGATAAAAGATTTAATCAACAAAACGCGACCTATTGGTGATAAGATTCTTTTGACCTTGCCCACCAAAAACGGCTTTCATTTCATCACCAAACGATTTGATGTAAAAGTTTTTAATAATTATTTCCACAATCTAACAAGTGAGGGATTTAGCGTTGAAATTAAGAAAAAAAATCCAACATTATTATATTTAAACCTATAACAAATGGAAGAACGATTTAACCATTACAAGATTGATAATATGGTGGATGATATGATGCTTATTATTTACAACAATATCTTATCACCAAAGGTCAATAAAAAGTTAATGGAGATTACATATAGTTTCATGCGTTCAGCAATTTTCATCAAACATGTTGACTTGCTCTTATCGAATGAATGCAATGAGGATGACTTTTTTGAGAACATCGGAAATGACACGGCAATGATGCACCAAGAGTTTAAGAGATTCGTAACCGAAATTGAAACAAATAACATTTTAAAATGAACATTATGAGTGGAGGAAGATTTGATTATAACCAATATCGAATTGGGGATATCTACAAACAAATGATGCAGATTGTCAAACACAATGACACCAATGCTCCAGAAGAGCAAGAGTTTGATTATAGACATTACAGCAGGGACAATCATAAGAACTATAGATTGTCACCAGAGGTTATTGAGAAGTTCAAAGAAATAATCCACTATCTGATGAGGGCTGAATCATACGCAGAACGGGTTGATTGGCTTTTGTCCGGTGATGATGATGAGGATGGCTTTTTTAAACGAATCAATCGAGATTTGCGCAGAATAAATGATGAGTTCAATCTTTTCATTAACCATCTCAACGATCCAGAAGATGATGAATAAAGATATTGTTTTAGAAATTAAAACATTGGAGAATGATGCCACATATTTTGGTTTAATCATTAAGTTAAGCACCATTCATGAAATTTCCAAAGCAAAGGCTTGGGAGATAGTTGAAAAAAGGAGAAAAGATTGGGGTTTAAAGCCGCGATATAACACATTAATGAGTTACAGGATGGGAGAACGCAATTTCAATTTAACTGGGGGACAAATTCAATTTGAAATTCCCCAGCTTGTTTTTGATAGTTTTTGAACTTTTGTTATTAATTGAACAAAAACATTAAATAATGACCATTGATTGCTTCTGGAAAACAACACCCATTATATCTGGGGTTCCCATCACAAGGGGGCCTATTACCATTGGCAGGATGAATATGATGAGCAACATTATCTACATCAAGATTAAAGGGGTTGATGGCATGTTAATGTTTGATTTGTATCACAAGAAAGCCAGCTTTCTTGGAAAGATAAAATTCAACACTAAGGATCAATTTCTCGATATCTTTAAAAATATCAGCACCAAAGGCCCAGCAATTGAGAAATCAAAATCATGGTAATGAAAGATTGCGATTGTTTTATTGGTTTTCTAAGTGGTGAGAAGATAAACAAGTTGAACATTCATCACATAGCAGAAGGCATTTCTGATAGTCAATCGAACCTTAAACAATATGGTCTTATTAAAGGAGATGTTTTAACTCCCAAGCAAATTGTTGATAATAGGAGAGGTTATCTATCCAGATTTGCCTTTTGCCCTTATTGTGGAGAAAAAATAGATTGGAAAGAAATATTAAATAAATTTTAATCATGGAATACACAACAAAAATAAAGCACAACGAATGGAAGGATGGGGATGTTATCTGCTTCCCCGATTATGATTTTATATGCGTTGTTAAGGATGCAAAGCTATATCAACTTCCTGAAATGAATGAAATAATCCCAGATGAAAATTGGGAATGTTTCAGGATTGATTTCAAATTCATTTCCGATGGCTCTTGGTTTGTTGAAGGAAGTGAAGCATATCCGGTCCATGAAATCAATTCTGATGAAGATATATATGGTGCGCTGTTTTGTGGCTGGACGAATGAAGATTATGAAGGTTACACAGGCGAACTTCCCAGATGGGATGGCGAAGTTTGCCCTCTTGATGAGTTTAAGATTGAAAAGAGATAATGGTCGAACACAAGATAATAAATGGGGATTGCCGTTTTATGGCAGAGGTGAAAGACAAATCTGTACATTTAATTGTCACATCTCCCCCATATTGGCAAATAAAAGATTATGGGACGACCAATCAGATTGGATATAATGAAACTTATGAGGAATACATCAACAATTTAAATATTGTATGGGATGAATGTTATCGCGTTCTTCATGATGGTTGTCGTTTGTGCATAAACATTGGCGATCAATTTGCGAGAGCAAAAGAATATGGCAGATATAAGGTAATTCCGATAAGGGAGGAAATCATTAAATTCTGCGAGATTATTGGTTTTGATTATATGGGTGCGATTATGTGGAAGAAAATCACCAATACCAAATCAAGCGGTGGTGGCGTTCAAATGGGTTCCTATCCCTTTCCCAGAAATGGCATTGTCAAAATTGATTATGAGTTCATTCTGATATTCAAAAAACTTGGCAAAGCCCCAAAGCCAACACAAGAACAAAAAGAATTGTCCAAAATGACAGCAGAAGAATGGAACACATATTTTGCTGGCCATTGGAATTTTCCCGGAGTTAGGCAAAAAGGGCACTCAGCCATGTTTCCAGAGGAGTTGCCAAAAAGATTAATAAAAATGTTTTCATTTGTTGGAGAAACGGTCCTCGACCCATTTGGTGGAAGCGGCACAACGGCACTTGCGGCAAAGAACAATAATAGAAACTCCATCATTTATGAAATAAATGGTGATTATATTGATATCATCAAAGAAAAATTAAATGATGAAAAGGCAACTTTTTTAACCCAAAAGGTGCAGAATTTAACAAAAAGGGAATTGCCTTATATTTTCATTGATCCGCACAAATTTAATAAGAAATAACGCTTTTAAACCGCAACATATTCTTTCACAACATCGAATATATCATCCAAACATATTGCGTTGCTGGGGATAATCAAGTTATTTTCATAAGCCAATGAAAGGTAGTGATGTGCTTTTTTTAAATCATCACGAAACCTTAAATTATCCATCCGGTACATATCAAGTAAAATAAACCCATAATCACCCATTTTAACTCCGGGAATGGTTTTGGGGTCCGCAGCAATAATTTCATCAAAATCTTCCCTATCAACATTGGAATAATGTTTCTGATATATTTCATCAATGGATAATTCTTTCATGGTGTTTTTTTTATAATGCAAATATAATAAATTAAATCAATATTTGCCCTTAAGTTGGGGATATTTTTCATCGATATTCAACCCTTCCAATGGTGAGTTATGAATGGTTATATTGCCCACCGATTCGAGGCTGCTCATATCATTCAATATTTTGCAGTTCTGAATATTCAAACTACGTTTAACGATTTTTAGGTTGCCAAGATTTTGCAATTTTGGGAGATTCATCAAATGAACATTTCTATAACACACATCGATTTTCCCCAAGTTTTCGAGCGAATTGCAATTATCGAAATGAACATCGCCCATAACATTTTGTATTTTTCCGGGGCTTTTAAATGATTCACAATTTTTTATTGTTAATGGACCATCAATCACATTATTTGCGATATTCAAATATTCAAGAGAATCGCAATCTTCTATTTTCAAATGGCTCCCAACATAAACATTTCCCAAATTTTTAATATATGGGGAATTGACTATTTCAATAAAAGAACCTATTTCTTTGAGGGAATTTATGTTTTTAAGGCCGATGCAATTTTCAAATGATGCGTATTGGTCGATTTCTTTTAACTGACCCAAGTTTTCCAATATATTTGAATTGGTTATTTTAACATAACCAGCAACTTTTTTCAGATTTCCAAAATCTTCCAATAATTGGCAATTGTTTAATATCAAATTGCCATTAACAATTTCCAATGGGCCAAGACTTCTGATGTTGGTATCACTTAAATTCAAATCACCAAGAGAACCATTTTTAATATAATCTTCAATAATTTTATGTGGGTTATCAACTTTATCCATAATGCAACTATATAAGTCTTTATGAATGGCTGATGCTTCAACGGGCAATATATTTTTTATTTTTGAATCCACCAATCTATAATCTTCAGAATGTCTAAAATAAGATTTATAAAACAATTCTTTTTGTCTTCTTTCTTTTTCGGTTGAACCTTCAGTAGAAAAAAATATCAAATCAGCATGCCCCCAATTTTTTATATTTTTTTTGATAAAATAAATAATGGTTGAGATGATTTTGTATTGTTTATTTAGATTTGTTTTTTTGTATCTTTTTTCGTATGAACGGAAAGATATGGTTAGAGCATTTGTGTTTGCTTTGCAACCAATCTCAGGAAGTCTAAAAGTGGGAAAACTTTCAATATGCAACTCAATATGAATGGTATCAAGGATTTCCCCATCATCAGAGGTGACATCGAAAGCACCTTTGATGGTGTTAAAGTCAATATCCGTTTGTTTTATTGGATATGGCTTAACCATTTCCCCGCTTTCCATTATCAAATCAAATTGCCTTTCGGTTATTAATATTTTCATCTTTTAACAAATTTTTTGAAACCTTCCATATCATCTTTTGTCCCCAATATATGGACATCGACAATCTTATTTCTCACAGCAATGGTTAGACCGCCATAACTTTCCTGACCCGAATCAATGCCAATAACGGCATCATATTTCTCTGGGGTATATCTTGGGGCCATATATTGTGGCGTTAAATCTGGGTCAACATCGCCCATTGGCTTATCGGAATATAATGGATTTTTAACATTCAATATTGCAGCGGTTTGATAAGATGCCCATATTGGCGAGCTCATTAGATAATCCCATGATGTTGTCCAATAGGTCATATAATATTGCTTATCCATTTTCTCAAATTTTCCCTTAAGGCTTCCATGAAAAACGATATTCTTAAATTTGCTTGATGGATAAATGGAATCAAGATATTTTGAATATTGTGATGGCGTCCCAATATCGGATAATTTGGGATGCATGGCAAAAACATAACCAACGCCATCCTTTATCTTATCTTTTTTAAATAATGATTTGAAATCAAATTTCATTTCATTGATAATATAATCGAATTGGGTTTCAGTTATTAATATTTTCATAATTCAAATTTTTCATCTTCAAACTGTGGATATAGTTTTTTAAGTTCGCCCGATTTGAACATATTGAGAAGTGGGGTGTTTCTTAAAAAAATACTCCACCCAACCGTTTTAAGATTTCCCAAGCTAGCCAATGAGGAACAATTACGTAAATTCAACCTCCGCCCAACCGTTTCAAGATTCCCCAAGCTGGTTAAGGAGGAACAATGTGCCAAAATCAACGATTCCCCAACCTCTTTAAGGTTTTCCAAACTGGCCAATGAGGTGCAATTCCCCAAATTCAAAGTTCCCACCACAACCTCTTTAAGATTCCCCAAGCTGGTCAATGAGGTACAATTTTCCAAATTCAACCCCATCCCAACCTCTTTAAGATTTCCCAAGCTGGTTAAGGACGAACAATTTTCCAAAATCAACGATTCCCCAACCTCTTTAAGTTTCCCAAGGTCTTTCAAGGAGGTGCAATTATATGAATTCAACCTCCCCCCAACCCTTTCAAGATTCCCCAAGCTGGTCAATGAGGTGCAACCAAATAAAGTCAAATTTCCTCCAACTCTTTCAAGGTTTCCAAGTGTTTTGATTGTTATATTACTTAAATCCAAATCTCCAACGGAACCATTTTTAATATAATCTTCAATAATCTTATAAGCTTTTAATGCTTGCTTTTCCTTTCGCTCTCCAATATTCCTTATTGGCTTGATATCATTAAATCCAATAGTATCAAGATATTTTTTTAAAATATTTTCATTTAAAACTGATTCATTATGTTTTGTTGTCCCTTCAACGGGGTATCCATTTATAGTTGGTGGGTTATCTATATCAATATTCTCCCCCAAAACTGATAAAGCAAAAACCTCAAAATCATCATTTCTCAATCCAAAATCAATTGCCAATTTTTCCAATTTATCTTTCATTTCCTTTGAGATTGCTCTGATAAGATAAAAGGTTATATTATTTTTATAATAATAATCATTAAAGTGTTCAGGATTCTTATAAGCAATGCAATATGGTGTTTCGAAACCCTCACCTTCGGAACATTTTTTCCACCCGAACTTTGACATGCTCAATTTTCTTGCCGCCTCATGTGAATGGGGAACATATATGATAATATCTCCATCATCCCTTATAACATCATAATCCGATTCCCATTCCTTTTTGGACATTCCTGATCCTGTTTGATTAAGCATATCAACATCCTGCTTAAGATTATCGAAAGTTTTATATTGATTAACATCCTTATATTTTGCTTTTCCTCTGGTTGCAAAAACATGGTATTCCTCAATGATATTTTTCATTTGGCCAATATCTTTATAACCATTGATATAAGCCTTAAGAAGAAAATCAAAATATTTTCTTGTTTCATTATTCAGAATTGCTTTGATATTATCAAACTCATTCTGAGTGATTAACCCTTTTGATACATAAGGATGAATTTTATGCTCCATCAGATATCCAGAGAGGGTTTTAAATTGTTTTTCTGTTATTAATATTTTCATGTAATTTTGATATATCCCATAAATATGCAAAATAATGGCTTTTTGAGGGTCAAAAAAAGTCGTTGCTGTAAAACATATCCCACTTTTGAAGCTCTTTTTAACACATTTATAACGGCCCTTTTTGTGATTCTAATCACATAATTGGCACTTATCGTTTTAACCCATAAATCCCTATAAACACCATTAAAATATGGCTTCCAGAACACATGAATGCAATAGCAATTCCCACCATAAACATAATACGAAAACCCCTTTTTTTATTGGGGTTTTGACCCCTCTCACAACCCTCACAAATGAGGCATATATAAGCCCCACAAATACCTTATGGGACATATAAAACATCTCTTAAAACTCTCTTAAAGTTCTCTTAAAACACCATTGGGGTACTATTAAAATACCTCTTTAATACCTCTTTAATACCACTGAAATACCTCTTTAATACCTCCGGGGGAGCATCCCCCCACCGACCCTCGCCCACAATTAGCCACTAACAATGTAAATTCGGGCATAAATTGGTGATATTTTCCCACTTGGGGGTATAAAAGGGGTCAAAAACATATAATTGTTCCCACTTGGGTATATATTTCCACTTATGATATAAAAAGGGGTATAAATTGGGTATATATTCCCACTTGGTTGTATAAAGTGCAACAAAATGGTTCAGATTTTCCCACTTGGATATATATTTCTACTAAAAATGTAAATTTGGGAATATATTCCCACTTGGGGTGTGAAATTTGGGGTAAAACGGATAAAAATTCCCACTTTGGATTAAAAGTGCATGTGTTTGGTTGAACAAAATTCCCACTTGGGGTTTATTTTAGAAATTTTCTTTGTTTTTATTGGGAATGTTATATTTATACTAAAAATAAGATATGATAGTACAACTGAATTATGGTCAGCTCAAGCGGATTGTTGAGCAGGTTATTAAGGAGAATTCCCAGAGGGTGGGAAAGCGCAAGCGCATCATGGAGCAGGAGGATCCTTACAAGGACAAGAATTACGTGAAGCCTTTATTGGACAGGGGTTTTACGATTGTTGACAGCATTGACATTCCTGATGGGCGTTATCAATATGTTGGTGGTGGGTATCAATTTAATTTGTATGATCCTTCGACAAAGAAGGCTGTGCCATACATTGTGATTACGATTAACGGTTTCAAGGGTGGCAAGAATGAGGTTATTAATGTTGACATTGTTGGTGGGCAGGTTCGGGACCACATGTTTAAGCCTTACAAGATTTTGCGGATGCCCGGCAAGAAGGGTTTAAACGAAGGTGAAAAGTGGGCATCTGATGGTGGGTATTATAATGCGCCAGACGATAGCATTATTGTTTCTAGAGAAGAGGCGGATTTTATTAATAATATTATCAATCAATTCAAGAATGATTTAAACTCGGAAAAGGAAATAGTGGTTGATACTACTATAAAGGGCAAGATTAATAATAGAATTATACGTGCTTTGAAGGAATATTATGATATTGAATTTGATCACGATAATGAAGAAGGCATTAACTATTTTTGGTTATCACCGGGTCAAGACATTAAAATGGTAAACGATAAGCTCGGAGATGTCTGGCAGTTTTTTTATGATAAAGTAAAAAAGTCCTAACCTTAAAATAAAAATGGCGTCAATGTTTCTTGTAGGAGCATTGACGCCATTGTTTTTTGTGATGAGGGGTTAAATTAAATAATTTAAAGATATGAAAGATTTAAAAAAAATTATTAAAACTAAATTACAAGAGGCGGTAGGATTAGGAGTAATGATACAATCGCTTGGTGGAAACGAAGAAACTGTAAATTCAGTAAAATCAGCACTTGGAAAAACCATTGAAACGGTAAAATTAGAAGACAATGAATTGATTTTTAATTTTACTGATGGAACTGGGTTAAAAATGTTTGATAACGGTCAATCGTCTAATGAATATAGATATATGCGAACCGATGATGATTTGTCTGATTTTGAAGGTGCAACCCTTTTAGATTTTGAATTAAAAGATGGTCCACATATGGAGGACGAATATGGTGAACACGAAGTTCAGTTTTTAGATGTTAAAACAAGCAACGGAGTTTTTCAAATGGCAAACCATAACGAACACAATGGATATTATGGTGTATTTTGGATTGTTGCACGATCGTTTTAAAATGGATTATAAATACTGTATTAGCGTTACAAGATGGTGTCAATGTTGCTTGCGGGAGCATTGACGCCATTGTTTTTTGTGATAATAGGTGTAATACGGGGATTAGGACGAGCCTCACAAAAGGTTTTACATTTAAGGTGTTTTTAGAAATTCTGAATATATGTTATATATTCTTTTTTTTATTTTTCTTTTATTTTTATCATTTAAATTTTTAATAAAATCTTTATCAAAAACATTTTCTAACATCCACTTAAGAAACTTATCAAAAGTTTCATATTTTTCTTTAAATTTATTTAAAATATCCATATCTTTAAATAAATTTACAATATATGTTGCGGCTTCTTGGTAATATGCGTTATACTCGGTAGGTGAATTATAGTAATCCGATATAGTTGTTTTATCATCGAAATTAGGTTTAAAACCCTTACTTCTTTTAAAATCTAAATAATGAATAAATTCATGTATAAAAGATTCTTTCGATATACCTTTTGATGGTATTTTATCGTATTTTAAATTACTAATAACAATAACCTTATATTCTTTATAAGAACCAAAAGAATAATAACTTTTTAATGTATCATTACCGAACGGAGGTTTTGTTTTTTCAGTGTTATAACTTGTAAAAATAATTAATAAATCACGATAATCCAAGTTTATTTCAGATGCTTTGAATAAAATATTGCCATCATTTTGATTTATGAAATTGTTATTATTTAATTCTATAATCATTTTTTCATAAAACTCTTCAGCAATATCATAATAATATTTATCATTTTGCACGGTGGCTTCATTCAAACATTCCCTTATTGTTTCTTTGATGAATTGCTTTAAATCTTTCATTGGGTTTTTTATTTATAAATATTCAAATAGCATCTTTGGCTGGTATGTATTCGCCATATTCATTTCTATCGTTTCTAAATGAAATTCCCCCAGAATAAACTTGATAACCTCTAAAGGGTAATCTGATATTGTACCAACCTTTATATCCTTTTAACAAGTATTCAATTTTTATTAATAATTTATTGATATCGACATCATCTGGAACATAAATCGTGAAAATCTTTCTATTTTGTTCTAAAATATCACTTTCAATTCTTTTTTTGGTACCTATTTTATGAGCAATATTATGTCCAATCAACCAATTATGTAGGCGGTCATATAAATCATATACATCTTCCATTGTTTTACCCACAATAGATATTTTCCACCCTTTGTCTGAAGGTTTGCCATTAAAAAATAAATCGTATATTTTATTGGTGTTTAAAAGTTTTATGGTGTTATCCGAAATCTTATGTTCATTCAAACTTTCCCTTATTGTTTCTTTGATGAATTGCTTTAAATCTTTCATTGGGTTATTTATTTCAACATTTTTATAATCAATACTACATTATACTTTATAATTAGCATCTCATTTAAAAATCTACGGATGTTTTTTTTCGTAAATATCAATAATCTCTACATCATCAAAATCTGGTACATATATTTCATATTCAGATGGGTTCATAACTCTTGTTCTTATGGTTTGTTCCACATCAATCACTTGTTGGTTTGGTATTAAACCAACATATATCTTATTTCCAAATCCTTCTGCAACACGTACATCTGTTGTCCAAGAAGCACCATCAAAATTTTCGCGTGGTTTAATAGTATTAATCCCTCTATAAACTTTAAGTGGATATTGAATATTTAATACATAATCGATTACCTTTTGTATTTCTTGTAATGCTTGTTCTTCATCATAATAATCCATTTCATCTATAAGGTAGAAATCTTCAATATAATAATCTGGCATTAATATGTGATTATGAATATTTTCATTCAAATATTCCCTTATTGTTTCTTTGATAAATTGTTTTAAATCTTTCATTGGTTTTTTTTATTTATAAATATTCAATTTTAAAATAGTCTTCCCATCCCTATTTCAAATAAAAAATATTATTCCTTATGTGGGGAAAGAATAATATTCCCTTCCTTGGGGGTATTAAAAGAAAAATATTATTCTTTGGGGGAAAATATTTTTGTGAAAATAAAAAGCCCCCGAACATTGCTGCTGGGGGCCAAAGAACCATAATCACGAAACATCTATATTTTCTTCAATTCGTTTGTTAACCTTGTAAGGGTTAATGGATGAATCACTGCTTTGGTTAATGTTCCATCTTTCATGGATATTTTTAATTCCACAAGATCTTCTCCGCCCACTTTTACTTTTGTAATTTCTATATCGGAGAAGTTTTCCTTTGAGGGCTTTTCTGGCCACACGCTAACTATAATGGGAATCGGTTCCATTTCCACGATGTGATTTTCTTCCAGTTTGAAGATTTTATATTTTTCCCTTAGCTCCCAGACTTCCATGTGTCGGTTCTCTTTGTCTGATAAGAACTGGTCGTATACGTTTTCGGGAATCAAATAGATATCGTTATTGATTCTGGAAGTGATATGTTTCATAAGTTTTTTATTGATGATAAAGGAGTCCCCTATATTTACCTTAAAATTTTTATATTTTTCAGCTAAGGAGATAATAACATCTCCGCTTTTGGCAGATTTCATTTCCTCCATAAATCCTTCATAGAATTCTTTTTCCAAGAGGTAGTAGTCGCCATCTATTTCTGCAATGAAGTGCTCCATTATTCCATTAATTTTTCGATACCCTTGAATATTTCGATTAGCTTTATCAACGTTTCTCTGGTTAAATTAAGTTCAATTCTATCGAGATACCCTCTGCCGTTGGACTTAATGATTGTTAACTTGGTGGACTCAAAATTTCTCTGGGTAAGGTGATAAAGAAGGTCTTCTTTGGTGATTGGTTCCTCTTGAATGTATTGAGTCTCATCTGAGATAATAATCTCATAAAATCCCTCAACTTTGTGGTCTTTGGGACTCAGTATTTTTCCGAAGTTACTCATGGTTAATCAGTTTAGATGAATTAAAACTTTCAAATAATTGGAATTTCGGGAAGGGGACTCCAGAGGATTACATTTTCTTTTTTGTTTGTATACCCCCAGCTTTGTCCGTCGAAGTAAGAAACTTTAATAACATTATCGCTGGTGCAAACGAAATATTCAGAATCACCATCTGGTTTAACATCTTCAAACCTATTCCAGAAAACAATTGGTTTTATTGGACCAGTCTCGACAGAAATGTTGTGAACTTTTATTAAATCATTCCAATTTTCCATTAGCCAAGCAATTTTTGAAGTTTATTTAAATGATTGGTTCCCCACTTTCCGGTTATATCATTTTTCCTGTCGTAGTATCTTTTCCTAAAATCCTCAATAGTGAATTGAATTGTTTTGTCATTGACATTTCTGATAGTAAAGAAATTATTGTCTTTGCTAATAATAAATCCAGAAGTAATTAAATCTGTCTTTTCATAATAAGCGACATAGTCTCCGAGCATCAAATCCTCAACACCTTCCATTATAAGGTTGTAAAGTTCGATGTCTACAGTTAGTGAAATAGTTTTTTCATCACGAATCTTGAAATCATAGGGTATGAGTTTTACCTCATAGTTGATTTCATTGCTCAGGTCAGTTAGACTAACCTCACGTGTTATAATATCCAGTATATATTGACTTAGTACATTTTTGATATGACCCATATCTTCGATCCCTTCTTTGGGGTAAATGAATATAGCATTCGGTATGTTTTGGGGGGAAAACATACCCATAGTTACTATGTATTCTATTGGTAGAAAAGATACAGACTTAATATTGTTTTTTATAAAATTCACCTCACCTTCGGTAAATTTTAAATCGCAAATTAAATTGTTGGTTCTCACTAATTCTTTTTTCATAGATAAATTATTTTATTTGTTAAGGAAAAAATAACCCCATCGAGATGATCCACTGTCGGCGTCAACCCTCACCCTGCCTTTTCAATCGAGTTAATAAGGGCTGCCCCGTGGTCCTGCCACTCTCCGGGGTTATATTTTAATATTCTTTTGGGGATCAAATCCTAAACATGGTTTATCATAATAACCCATTTGGTTGGTTAAAAGTTTACAATTATTGATGGAAAATTCAGACACATTAACATGGTGGTGTCCATAAATCCATGCGTAAGGATTTGTTTCTTCTATGGCGTCAAATAGTTCTGCACCGAATGCGCAATTTAATACATCTCCCTTATATTCACTTGGGTAATTAAAGAATGTGGGGACGTGATGTGTGACCACCACAGTGTTCCTATTATCTCCTTTAAGCGCATCTTTGATGAAATTAACGGAGGTCTCATGGAGGTGGTTAAACATATCAATGTTCACCCCCTTTATAGCTTTAAAATCGCTTATGGATTCCTTAATTACATATGAATAAACGGGATCCAACTTTCCCCACATTGTTGAAAAGATAAATTTTATTCCTTCTATGGTAACGGTCTTGTTGTTCAAAAGAAAAATATTATTCCTTATCTCCTCATAGATGGGATTTATTTCCAATGTGGTCCCATAGTACTCATGATTACCGGGAATCCAATAGACTAATTCGAATTCCTTTGAGAGCATATCGAAGAAGGGCTGATAATCTTTGTTTTTCCTGTATTCGATGTTGGTGACATCCCCGGCGAGAATGAGGATATCACCATTCTTTTTAATTGGAAAATGTTTCAAAGGATTTTTAACAAACTCCAGATGAAAATCGGAGGCGTATTGGATTATCATTTCAGATATTTTTCGACCAAAAGATAATATAGGTGAACATATTATTGAAAAATCCTTGAAATTCTGGATTGGAATTGTCCAAAAAATCAATTGGAGTTACATATTCAAACAGTTCTGTTTTCATTTCATTCCAGTTTGAAGCCTTGCTGATAAGGACATTAGCATCAATGTGAGCGTGATCGTCAATTATGTAACACTCAAATGAAATGGTAACCAAACCACCATATAATCTAAAAAATACCTCCGAGGAATTTGAATGATATATGGTGGAAATTTGGATGGGCACATCAAAGTGGCTGGTTAAGCTATCCACATGCTTTTGTGTCATCCGATTGAGAAGTGCATATATTTTTGATAGTTCTTCCATAATATTATCTTGAAAAATGTGATTTAATATATTTCATTTCCTCCTCAGCATCTTCCAAATCTTTTCGGGCCTCATCAATTTTTTGTTGCGCCCTTGCAATAACAAAATCAATGGCTTCCTCTCTGGAATTAAACAATCTATTTTTCTTGGTGACAGCAACGGTTCTACCATCAGTGAACAAATCATCTTTAATCCATGCTTTGGCATCGGTTTCTTTAACAACTGTGTATTCGTGGATATGGGGTATGCCATACCCAATACCAAAAGCACCACCATACATAATCTTTTCCATAATATTACAGATTATAAAGTTTTTTGAATTGTTCCATTTTTTCTTTTTCGTGATTCAAACGAGACTGTTGGGTATCTATATTTCTCTGGAATTGCTTTTTGACGTACCCTACCGCCTCTTCCATTGAATTGAATAATTTCCCGTATTTGTTAACCTTGGTAGTTTTTCCGTTTGATAAAAGAATTTCAACCTGCTTATCGGTTTCTCTCACTACCTCATATTCGGTTATTCTATCCCAATAAGAATCGACACCGAAATGGTGCCCATACATAATCTTTTTTTCCATTGTTATTTTTTTTAAGATATTTTACCATTAATCCAGCTGCCCTTCCCATCTTTGGCGATGAAGTACTTCTTATCCAAATCTAAATAATATTCTTTGGTAACGGGTTGTTGTTTAAACCTGACCCCAGTTGCTTGAACGAGGGCTTTTTCCCCGGCGACCTCTTTGTCGCCCACTACTGGCAATTCGTTTGTTTTGAATTTTTTCTCTATGATTTCCATCAGTCAATGATTAAGATGTTTTCAATTGCTTTTTCATTCCCCATATGCTTATGGTATTCGGTGAGAGTAGACTTGGCTTCGTACAAAGTGAAGTGAAAAGAATATTTTAGGGGATTCTTCTTAAATGTAAAGGACCCGTAATTAGTTTTGAGCACAAGGGTTTCTTGAGTCTCGGTGATAAGCGTATAAGGCTTTATGTAGTTACCAATAAAATCGACGACAAATATTTTTTCCATATTATTATTGTTTTGTGACCCCATCTGGACTCGAACCAGAAACCCTTATCTTAAAAGGATAATGCTCTACCACTTGAGCTATAGGGTCAAAAAAACTGGAAATCTTGCTGGTGGCATTAGTCAGGGTTTTTGCCCTGAGATGTTTTGAAGTAACCGAACAAATATCCAGTTTATGTCTTTATTTATTTTCAAGTTCACTCTTGCAAGTGTTATATAACGTTTGGTAAGCTTGCTTAAGTGTGTATTCATTGTTTACCTCTCTGGGATTCATTATCTTATCAATTGCACTGGATGGTCTAACCAGAACATATTCAGCATTACTTCTTCTCAAGAACTTTACTAAGTATAGACCATCTACAGATGGTTCTATTAAAAGAAAAGTTTTTTTGAAATCTAATAATGTCATTGTTTATGATTTATAGAGCAAAGATAATTATTATTCCTTAGACTACCAAATTTTTTTTAAAAAGGTGGGGAGAATTTTTCGTCTCCCCACAGAAAATAACCAAAAATAATAAATATGGAAACGAGTCCTTAAATAAAAAATATTATTCCTTATGGGGTGAAGAATTTTATTCCCTACTATTTTGCAGGAAATAAAAAATATTATTCCTTACAATATACGGGAAATAATTTTATTCACAATGTTTTTAATTCTTCCCGGTTTTTCCCACACTGGGGCTACTTTTATTCTATATGGCAGTTCTCCGAAGTCAACGGCTCTGTTCTTCCCCAGTCCCACAATTCTGTTGTTTATATCTTGGCCGATAACTGTAACATCTTTTGGCCACATGGATAATGGTATGGGGCATTCGGATCCTTCTTTGTTTTTTAACATCTCCTCGTTTATTGCCATCATCTTGTTCTTATAATCCGCCTCTTGCAAGAAGAATAACTTGAGATGCTTTATATTCTCCGGCTTGCAATGTGTGGTCCTATCAAGCAGCTTCATGAAACCATAGCCGAATAAATAATAATATCTTTCTTGTTGTATTGTGGCCATTTCTTGGCCTTTAAAGTGCTCGAACAATGTGTTATCGTCAAGAAAAATATTATCTCCCACTTTGATGACCATGTGCGAAGGGGTGTTTAAGATGTTCATATTATTTTGATTTTAAATTAAGTTCTTTGGCCTTTTCAAGCCATTCATTTAAATATTCATTTGCTGTCGCCATTTCTCCCAAATTCAATTCTCCACCAACCGTTTTAAGATTGTCGACTTTGGTCAAAGTGGTCGCCGTTAAAATGTTATCCCAATATGCCTTAGTGTATTTTCCCGCTTCATTATTTGGTTCGTCATAAAACGCCCGTCCAACCCTATAAGTTCCCTCTTCTGGTAACGAAAAAATTTCATAAATAAACGTAACATCAGGGTCTTCCAAATATAAAGCCCCTTTGAATGCGCTTATGGCAGAACGTCTATCTTTGGCTGCAACATTTGCAATCCTTAAACCTTTTAATAGATGCCCATCAGTTTCATTATAAATTGGATATTTTTTCATTGTTTTAATTTGTGACCCCGACAGGACTCGAACCTGTAATCCACTGAATAGAAGTCAGTTGCTTAGTCCAATTAAGCTACGGGGCCACTTAATTATTCCTCGATTTCAGCATCTTCGAACTGGGAATTCATTGGGACGGATGAAACCCTCCATTTGCTTCTGTACCCCCAGTCGTAGTCCTCGGAAAAAATTTTATTCCTTTCGGGCCAAATCTTTGCGACAATTTTATTGTGATCAGCCCATCCATCATATTCCCATCTGGTAGCACGGGCAAGGACTTCATCGCTAACATCTCCGGTGCTATCTTGGGGGGAAACAATTGTCTCCCCCTCTTGCATATATGTGGTTACGTAAATAATCATATTCTTTATTTTCTAAATATTTCTTTGCCGTTTTTGTCCCAGAGTATCATGGCAGTATTATCTTCAGGTTCTTTTACTGTTTTGGGTTTTTTAAACCATATCTTCAATATAATAATGGCAAAACTGACACCCAAAGGGACTTTTATCACTTCTTCAAGAATTCCAAGATTATATGATACAATCCCAGCAATAATAAACATTACAATTAATACTTTGTGCACAGTTCTCATTTTCTTTTTAGTTCATTCATTAAAAAGCAGTACCACCTTTTTCTGTCGACAAGAACATGTCGGGGGTTATCAAGGTCGTGGTAAAACACAACGCAATCACCCTTTTTCAAATTGCTTTCAGGGGAGATTAGGACTTTTGTAGATAGGCCGTTATCAAAAGATAACTTGCACATAAGCATTTGAACCTTACCCAAATCATCGAGGTACGTTGCTTGGATGTAAGACGTATCAACCTTTGCGCTAATCTGTGCATTTGCAAATATGGCTAATGCCACAAGAGGAAATAATAATATTCTCATGCTTTTTATTTTTTTGGTTTGTAAAGATATGAATAGAATTTGAAACCCGCAAGCTTTTTTTAAAAAGGTGGGAAAGAATTTTATTCCTTCCCACGTAAATAGCTATGCAAAATCTAAGGTAATTTTCTTTTTAGGTTTATGGCGTAAACCAGCAATAAAATAAAAATAACGATGAACGTTATATACGGTATTGCATATTTGCCGCTGAAAGCGGAATCGAAGCCTTTGTGTATAAGCAGTATAACGGACAACACGCCGCAACTTAATATTAAGGGTGCTTGGTTGATTACTTTTCTTTTGTATCCGTAACGCATTTTATTAGATTTTTAATTCCCCTGTAACTTGTTCCAGATTTCCGAGTCCTTCGATTTCTTCGCCCTCAAAAACTTCCCACAATAATCCTTCGTCATAAAGATGTTGGATATCAATTTTTGTTTGCTCTTCATCGCCACACCATTGGCCATCCCCAACATCTCCGCTTTCATTATGGGAAGGAATCCAGTAGATACCCTGACCATTATTGTATAAGCGGATGTGATAATTTTCCTTTTCCCATTTTTCGGCCTCATCCATTTCTTCTTTTGTAATCTCGTCGCACAAGATTTTCAAGGTCTTCGATTTCTACATGGGCTGAGAAGCCTTCGGAAAGATTAAGATTCTTTTTCATATTTAATTATTTTTGACAAAGATAAAGAAATTTATTCTGGTCTAAAAATTAAAAAATCTTTTGTTGCTTTGAATTCATAACTATTGCAATCAAAAACAAGAGAAATTTTTCCCGTTGATTCATGCTTTTCATCGGGTTCGCCTTCCAGATTGAGGATTGTTGTTTTTATTTTATTTATAATTCGTGAGTATAAAGTATACAAATCCTCTTCAAAAACAGTAAGGAAAAATTTATCAACCTTTGATTTGTGGGTAATATCCAAGTTGATGAAATCATCTTCTGATTCGCAAATATAGCCATTGAAAGTTATTTCCTCAAGGTAGTATTGGAGAAAATTCTTTTCCTTATCGGTTAAGTCCAACATACCGTTGTATTGGAGTGTTTCATACCAAATGGTCTCCTCTTCCTTCTGGTGGATAAAATAATCTTCTTTGAGGGTAACAATAATGCTTCCCCTGTGCCCCACATTATTCCCAAAAGGAACAATGCGGGCTTTGACTTGCTTCACCAACGTGTCAGAAAAGTGGTTGATGATGACTTCCTCATCGGCAGGGTCACATTCCCCAATCACATCGGTATGGGTTTCATAAAGATTCCCATATTCCCTATTGTTGTAATGGAAGATTACCTTTTCCAGATTGTTTTTTTCCCAGATGTTTACAATTTCATTCATAGTTTTTATTTAAAATTTTCGAATTCAATACGCCCGTTGGTCATTAAGGTTATTTCCAAATCGGGGGTTACCGTATACTGGTAAGGCAGAAGGGTTAAAAACCCCAAGTCCATTTTTTTAAGTTCACAAACCAAATTGGTGAAGATGACAAAGAGATCCCTTTGACCTTCAAAATCTATCGTCATGAGATGAAACTTCAAAACAAAATCCAAAACTTCATCGTGACGATTATCGTCATAATGAAGAAGGATTTTGGTGAATCCAATCCCCTGCATTTTGATAACTGTTTTCATGTTTTTTGGTTAAAAGTTTTGAAAAACAAAGATACATCTTTAACCCCTTTAATGCAAGGGATTGAAGATACTTTTTGCAATTTTATTTGCACCACCACATAGTCTGCATTGTTCGCAGGTTGTTCTTTTTTCTTTGGGTAGGCTTGATGAAGCAGGACACAGAACAGCATTGGATACCCTTTCCCCCGCATTGTAGAAACGGAAATTCCTGTCCTTTGCGATATTGACCTCAAAAACGTTGTGGGTGCTTGCCATAAACCACTTGGAGGCCCACTGATACTCTTCCAGATGCCACATATGTGTATAGGCAGTGTAAGAGTTAACCTTTTGACACATTTGTTCTATTAAGGATTGAGGAAGTGTAACAGCTTCTCCGTATGCGCCGAGTCTTAAAAAATTGATGTTGGAAGCAATCTTTAATATTTTCTTTTCGATTGCTTTGGAGTAGGGTTTTATTTTTCCGTTTGTGTAAAGCTTATTAAGCCTTCTGAGTTTGGAAACAAGTCCCAACCGGAAAATACCTTTGTGGGTATAACATCCCCCGCTTTTTCCATCATTTTGGTTGTAGCTGAATTTGCAATCAAAACAAGTTTTTGCGTCTTGGCTAAGATCCAGATTAGCAACTTGTTCGATTGAGAAATGATAGGTTTGCATTATCACATTAAACTCGGTTAACTTTTTGTTTGTTGTGGTGCTGATTTGAATGTCGTGGACAATTCCGTTGTGGGTGAATGCGATATTCATTATTTTTGGTTTTGGTTAATAACACAACAAAGATAAAGAATATTCTTAAACCGCCAAAATATTTTTAAAAAAAGATGGGGACAAATTTTGCCCCCACCCTACAAGCATTAGTAAAAAATATTATTCCTTTTAGGAATTTTTTTTATTTCTTTTGTCGAGTTCTTCTTTGTAGCTCTTATAGTTTAACATTTTCTTTACATCCTTTCCGTAATATGTTTCCACGTCCATCCAGATATCTTCGGCGCAGCTTCCCCCACCATTTGTAACAACGAACCCATTTTTCGCTTTGGCTTCTATGAAACGAACCATATTCTCCAGATGGCTTGTTTCCATATCGGAAATTTTTATTCTCTTGCCGTCTTTGGTGGTGTGAAAATTATTCTTCATTGAGGCACATATAAACTTTTGAGAAATAATAATCATTATCGTCACTATCCGTAACCGTTTCAACAAGGTACACTTTATCGTTAATCAAAACCTTTTCACCTTCATCCGGTGCGTGTTCGGATGAAATGGTGAAGTTGAAGTAATCACCGATGGCTAATGGTCCAACGATGTATGCCTCCAGTTCCGAAAATTCGTAATCAAAGTTCATGTTTTATCATTTGTCCAATTGCCTTTTACTGTGCAATCTTTAATCAAGTTCAATATGGTTAATATCTTATCATCCATAATCGCGTGTTCTATGCTTGTTACAGGGTATTGTGCTCTTTTCTCTTCCAACTTGTTCACTTCAGCCCAAAAGAGATCCTCATCAATTAATATTGTTTTCATGTTTAATCGTTTGTTGTTAATGTTTTATATTCCTCCAGCAGATTCATTACTACATCCAGTTTTCCATATCCGACTTCTTTTAGCACTTTGAAACGAAACTCATCCATCTTTGTAAGTTCCTGAGCGTAAAGTTCGTAGTTAACAGGGTAAAACCCTTTATCATCAGAGTCATTTTCATCAATATATCCTCCAAAAGTTTCACATAGGTATTTGATGATTTCCACTGATTTGCCCCAACATCCAAGTATAAGCATTATGCCTGAAATTCCATATTCACGTTCGCAATCGTTTGCGAATGATATGAAAAGTTTGCGATCATCTATGCCCTCATTAAAATAAATGCGTACATATTCAAAGTGCGGTGATACCACAATAGGGTAATTACAAAACTGCCCATATTTTTTGGATATTGCATCTTTGATTTGCTCAATTGTTGTGTCTTTTCTGATGATTCCCTTTGTGTCAACACCCATTGTTTTTATGTTAAAATGTTAATAAATTACAACCAAGTTTGTTCGACTTTTACCAATTTATCGCCCTTCATCTTCCAGATTTCATACCATTGCCCCCATTCGCCCCTTCTGGTTCTGGTAACATGGGCATTGCCATGCTTCAAAACATAACGTTTAAGCTCTTTTTTAAGTTCGGCATAAGTGTTAAAGGTTTTTTGCTCTGCTATTTCATTTGAATTATCATAGCAGGTTATCCACGGTTTTTTTGATTGTCTCTTCATGATTCAATATTATTTTTTAGTTACGCCATAAGGCAAAAATCCGGACGTATGTTCGTTGTCCATTTTGTATAACTCTGAATATTTTTTGCCTGACAAATCTTCACATTCAAATTCATCTGCGAGAAATGGAAACAACCAAATGGGTATAAGCCTCATACCTCTTTTTTTGGGGTGACGGCCAAAACCAAGTTCATCCATTTCATTAAGGGTCAAATCCGTTGGGTCAATCTTAAAACCTTTATGGTTCTTTTTCCACTTGACAAAATAGTCAGGCATTGATTTAAAACTATCCGTCACCAATTCTTTTGACCAAGATTTATAAGACAACGCATCGCCAATCTGAGTCAGAAGCAAATTTTTGATTTTCTTGCACTTATCAAAAGTGCTTATTGGTCTCTTTGCCATATTATTAATTATTGGGATGGGGGAATAATCCCCCACCCCTTTGTTGATTAAACAAAAACCTCTTCAGCTTTCGCCCACATTGCGCGGTTGAGTTCGATATCCCTCACAAAGTTCTTAATTGGCTTTGCTTTGCGGATGCTGCCTTTTGGCGTTTTGTATTGGAAACCACCACCCATTACAGTTTCCTGAATATGGTTGAACAATCCCCAAGCATCACCATTTGCGTCTTCTGGACGGGCAGGATTGAGCAAATTTTTCAGCTCATTGTCATCGTAATTCAATCCCCTTAATTCAAAAACGCCGTTGATAAACTCAATCTTTTGCCCATCCGTTGGGATGGCTTCTTTCAGAAGTTCAATCCGGCGTTGAACCGTTGGAAGTTCCTCGGAAAATTGGTGGACAAGCTCATCCAATTGAACGTTATCCAGAACGGAACCGTGACGGAAAGAAACTTTGAGGGAAGTGTCGGGAACGGTTAAGCCATTTTTGCAGACCAACCTGAAAAGGCCAATTTCGAGTTCCACCGGACTTGTGCCGTCAGAGCTGTTAATAAACTGTATTTCAGGATGGCACTCATTCAGGATGAGAGGCTTGTCCGTTTGCCGAAAACGGATTGAGTGTTTGCAGTGAGAATTGTTTTTGGATTTCGGCGCAGAGATTTTGGTCACTTGCCAATCCATTTCAGTCATTTGACCCATGAACATTTTGGTGTCAAAGTAACGGTAACGGTTAGACATTTTTGGGTGCGCCCCCGAAGATAAAAAGAGATGTTCCATGATTTAAAATGTTTTGGTTGAATAATAAGACAAAGATAAAATAAAATTCTTTTCCGTGCAAGTTATTTTAAAAATATTTTTGGGCCACCCCCAATTTTTTTTTGAAGGTGGCCCACCTGTTCAGCATTTTTCAAGTTCCGCGATTACAAAGAAAGGATGTTGGTTGGGATCACCATATTCAACAAGCTTTGAGAGTTGTTCTGTTATAAATTCTTTGGTATCCATCCCTTTGGGTACTTTTGTGTTAAGTTGGTTCCAGATTTTTCCAAATGGATAACACAACATACCACCAGAAAAAACTTGTCTCAGTGCTTTGTAGGTTTCTTTGTCAACGGGTACGGATCTTGCATGATTCAATGCACTTGTATTAATTTTGCGGATTGTTGGTTCGCTATTGCGATAACCAACAACCCCAACGGATTCAATGTTTTGGGTTATTACACCTTTGATTCGCATATCCCTGTCATAAGTTTCGGTGGCATCCCAAAGTTCCGTTACCGTGTTGAATTGCGTTGTCGGACAATGAACCCTGTCTTCGTGAATTTGGTATCTTTGCCTCGGTTTAACGATGTAAGAACCCGGTTCGAGTTGTGCTTCGCGTGTTGGGTAACCGCCCATAAACATGAATACTTCATTCACTTCATAAGCAACAAATTCGGTTTCATTTTTGAAGACCAACAGATAAGCGTCATTTTCAGAAAAATGGTTTTTGGATTCGATTGCTTGTTCAACGCTATCAATAACAATCTTATCCATTTTAAGCGTTGGGACAACATAATCCATTTGGGAAAATAACATATCCGCTTCATAGGTTTTGCGTTCAATTTTTTCCGTCAGCTTCAACTCATTATCCAGCCCACCGGGAACCTCGAAATAAAAAACATTTATATCATGCAAATTCCCATTGGTGCAAATCCGATCAATCCTACCTTCACGCTGAATCATCCGGGATGGGTTCCAACGGTTATCGTAATGCACAAGTGTTTTGGCATAATGCAAGGAAACGCCTTCAGCCAAAATATCATTGCAAATAAGCAATTCATATTTATCCGATGTATGGTTGTTTGCGTTAAATTCGCTATCAATAACATCCAATAAGTCTTCATTGCTTTCATTGGTAAAAAGAATATATTTTATTCCGCGTTCCTTTGCTTCATTTGCCAAAAACTTTGCGGTTTCAACATATTCACAAAATACCACAGATTTGCCGTTGGTGCTTGCTATTGCATCAAACAAAGCGTTGGGTTTATTCTTATCCTGAATGGGTTCCCACAGTTCAATGAGTTGGTTATATAGTTCCAAATCATTGCTTAAGTCATTAGCAAATGAATCTGTGAATGGATGTGTAACATCATCAAAAACCAATTCCCTTTTTTGCAATGCACTTGTTATTGTGGCTTTGCTATTTTTGATTGAAGTCAGGAATGCACTTTTGGAGCTTTCAAGTAGCTTATATAAGGTTGTTTGGTAAACGCCCCCAAATGAAGCATCCACGTTTGGGAAAAAATAACCCAATTGGTTCTGCCATGCAAAGGTTAATTTTTTAAATATCTTATAGGTTGAATACAATACCTCATAGTTTTCAGCTTCATAAGATATTGTCTGAGTTGCCTTTTTGGGAAAATATTGCAGAACCGTCTCATGTTCGAGAATGGGTATTTTTCCGCGTTCGTCCCGGATGGTAAATAATGGCAATGCCTTTGCAAGGGTTTCCATATTTTTCCGGTGGGCTAATTCAATTTCAACTTTTTCGTTAATTTTTTGGAATGATGAATTTTCGCCAAAAAAGCGGTTCAACTTATCCAGCTTTGACGCTGTTATGCACAAGTTTGTACAAGCAGCATCCGCAATATAACGCGCATAACCTTTAAGGTTAAGCAAGGCAATAATATCACAAATGGAGCCAACGTCATTGTTGTATGGTGTTGCGCTTATTGCGATAACCTTTGTTTTTGGTTTGATGAGTTTGCACAAATTAAGGTAGGACGCAGCCCCACCAATCCGATGCACCTCATCAATAATGATGAGACCATAATCACCTTCAGGGAATGATCTGTTGCCACAAATGGTAACATCAATTCCAGTTGTTAAATCCCTCCATTCCTTTTGCATTTGTTTTGGGGAAACGATAAGGGTCTTCAGTTGAAGTTTGTGGGCAATTTCTATTGCCACAATGGTCTTACCCAGACCTGTCTCGCTTGAGAGCAGAAGCCCGTTTGATTCGTTCAGGATTCTTAAACCATTGTTAAGGCTTAATTCCTGAAAATAAAAAGGTTTTTTTCTCATGTTTTGGTTTTTTTGTTGAGACAAAGATAGGTGTTATTTTTCAAATAAAAAAGCCCCCGCACCATTATTTTTTTGATGCGAGGGACTTTTTTTAATAGACGGACGACCTGACTATTTCACAGGCATAACCGTACTCATTGGAAAAGTACCACTCTTCATAATACCTTTCAATTTCCTCATCGGAAAGAGGACTATCCGAGTTTTCTCTGATTTTTGAAATGAAAGCTTCTTCAGCTTCCTGTTCTACAATGCCGGATTCCTGTTCATCCCAGACGGGAAAACTTTCTATTGAAAGAATCCGATTTCCCTCCATTTCCACAACATTGATTACAGTTGCCATATTTTTTATTGTTTTGGTTAAATAATGAGACAAAGATAGGATTTATTTTTCAAATAAAAAAGCCCCCGCACCATTATTTTTGGCGAAGGGGCAATTTTTATTCTTTTATTTTGTCTATGGCATCAAACCATGATTCCTCGAAAGATTTTGTGCCCTTTAACAACCTCGCGGCTTCACGTTCCAAGTCATCGTTAATATTTTGGGAATAACTTTCCCATTCAAAATCCCCCAAAAGAGTTGTTGTGAGTTCTTTCAACCTTTCAGGTGTCACATCAATACCATCCTCTTCAGCAGCCGTTAGGATTGCCGTTTCACCATCCAACCTGTTGTAAAGCAGGTCTGTTACATAGCCATTTTCCTGCAAAGTTTTGATTGCTTGTTCAACTGTCATATTCTTTTATTTTTTGGTTAAATAATAAGACAAAGATAGCCTTTATTTTTCAAATAAAAAAGCCCCCGCACCATTATTTTTTTGATGCGAGGGACTTTTTCTTAAACCGTTCTCAGGTCAATGGTGACGGGGTCAATTTCTTTCACCAGATTTGGCCTGTATTTCTTTACTTCCTCATAGGTTGCGGGTCTTACATTGCAATCCCACCCCCACTCATCGGTTCTCGCCTCACCATCCAGTATTTGGATAACAACTCCGATTTCAACAACATCCGTTGTTTCCCTGTAAAGGATTTGCCCCAGTTGGAAGTCTTCTGATGGGTTACTAACATACCCAAACAGGTCAAATTTGCGATAATCTTTTACTTTCATGATTTATTATTTTGGTTTAGGCAAAGGTAGAAAATATTTTTCAAATAAAAAAGAAAAAGGGGAAAAATTTTTCCCCTTTAAAGAAATATTAATCACTTAAACGTTTTTTCATCCAAACCATTTTTTCATATTGCGATCCCCTAATTTCATTCCCTTTTAAAACATTTCGCAGCAACCACGGTTGAACACCAGACCATTTTCCAACAGCCTCCAGATTGCCAAATTTGGTTATTGCTTTAAGGATGATTTCCATCTGTTCTTTTTGGCTTATAGGTTCGTCCTGAATTTTTTTCATTTTTACGTTATTGGTTTTTTCCATGGAATGAACTCATATTTGAACATGGAAAATCCTGCACACCCATTAAGATGTTCGTATATATTTGCCATCCACCACCCCACAAATTGAGAGGTTTCATGTGCAATAATTTCGGGGGTATTCATCCCTTCAGGATAATAAACCTTTATCCCCCCAGACAGATCCATGCAACTGAAAAAAACAAAATTTGTTGTGGGGTGGATTAATTTTTCTTTCCTTCTTTCCTCTGAATAGTAGGGCATGATGTTTGGTTTTAATTTACAAAATAGATGAAGAACAAAGTTATGGCACAACCGGAAAAAAGTCCGTGAAACAAAAGCATCAACAAAAAATCGGCTATGTTGTACCTCTTGTTGGCGATATAAGATGTGATAACAATTTCCTTAAAGCCCCTAAAAAGTTCCCAAAAAGCAAGCATAAGGAAAAAAAGCACGGGCAATAGATAAACCTCCATGATTAATTGTTTATGAAGTTAAAAAATAAAATTGAAGAGCATGATGCGAAGATCACATCGCCACAGCTAATTTCATCTTTCTTTCCGGATATGAAATTCCCAATAAAAATATTTGCTGAGAACCAGTAACCCAGCCCTGAAACTATTGCAAGAAAAAAGAAACCTGATAACATAAAAGCATTCATAAGTTTTTTATTTTTGACAAAGTTAGAAAATATTTTTCAGATAAACAAGAAAGGGGAACAAAAATATTTTTGCCCCATTTCAATTATGGGAATTAACAATCTATGAAGATGTTTGTGTTATTAAAGATTGTGAGTGAAAAGTTTTTAAAATTTCACCAGATTTATTTTGTTTTTTAAGCACAATAAAATAAGAATGAAATTTCCTTGCGTGTTTTTGATTTTTGTGATTGTGGCCTATTATTCTGTTTTTAGCCAAAAGAATAAATAAATCTTTATTATAAAAACCTATCCTTTCGGCTTCATTCATAATATACAAATGTGAAAACCATTGTTTACCACTACTAACAGTATCTTGAGTTTTTACAATAAGCACTCCATTTGGTTCTAATATTCTATAAAACTCAACTAAACATTCCGAATACCATTTCCAAAGATCCTGAATATACTTAAACCCATGAAATCTTTGACCAATAATACCAGAAGGTTTATCCTTTGTGTGGCCGACAATAAAAGGTGGGTCAAACATTATTGATGAAATCTGCCCATCTAAATGGGGTAGATTGTTTGCATTTGCTTGTAATGTATCATCAGTTTGTGGAAACAAGTCAAACTTTTCTAATGGTTCGCTTATCCCAGACTTTTTATAAAAATTACCCTTTGAATATGTTGCATCTAACTCAATACCTTGTGGGCAATGGAGTTCCAATATATTGCGAATTATTTCATGTTGATTGTAGCTTATTGTGCTTATCATGGCTATTATACAGTTAATCCCACAAAAGCGTTTTTCCATCTGGGGCAAGAAACTAATTTCCCGTGTGATTTAAAATAGTCAAAAACATCATTGAGTTCCTCATAATTTTTTTCACAACTATAGTCATACCAATTAGGGTGCTTCTTCTCTAATTGTTTTCTTTTGCTCGCAGATAATTCATAAACGTAATCTGTGTCATTATCTACAAAATATGCTTTTTTATTTTCCATAGTTCAAATTTTTTTATCAATTAAAAAACAAAGTTAGAAAATATTTTTCAGATAAACAAGAAGGGGAACAAAAATATTTTTGTCCCCATCCGGTTTTAGTTATGCAACAGGCATAATTCCGATAAGTTCACTTCCCAGAGGATGATAATTTTGCATGATAAACATCCTATCGAAAGCCTTAAAGTAGATTTGGGGATGATGATCCTTCACAAAGCATTTGCAAAGGTTTGCAGGATTAATTCCAAATGTGAAACCATACATTGCAAAATTTCCCCCCTCATTAACCTTTTCCCCGTCAACATATACATCCGCTTTGTTGGTCGCACTCATTTCGATATCCAAGCCCAAATCCTGAGATGTGATTTGGAGTTGGGTATTGGTGAGCTTTATCCTTACGTGTGTGCCAACCTTTGCCCTTCTGAAGGTCTCCATTTGGTCTTGGAACGATTTTGGGGCAATAAACCAGTTATCGTAATGGAAGCCCTTTTCCGTTTTTTCAGGAAAAACCACATCGTAATTCGGGTATTGAGCTTTAATTAACTTTCCATCCTTTGATTCCGTTTCAATTTCCGGCACTTCAACCGGATTTTTGTCAGATCCAACCATCACCAGTTTATCGGTTTCCGGATTATAGGCAAAACCCTTTAACCCTTTGGGAATATCCGATGGGTTGATGGTTTTGTTGAAGGGGATGGGTGTTCCATTTGTTTCTTTGATTGTGATAACCAGAATGGTTTCTCCATCATTTGCACATAGCCGCAATCCCTTTTCGGGGGTGTAGGAAAAATTAATGCCATTAAATGCTGGGCGTAAAGTATCTTTTGCCACAAAGTTTGAGAGCCTTTTGATGGCATTTGATAAATCATTGCCCCACTGAACTTGATAACCGAATTTTGTTTCCATAATCATTTCATGTTTGGTTAAATAATGAGACAAATTTAAGGGTTATATTTGGATTATGCAAGCTTTTTCAAAAATATTTTAAAAATAAAAAACCCCCTCGCAGACTGAGGGGGTCAAACCAAACTCATGAAAAAAACGAATTATTTTTTTGATGGGTTGGGGCTACATTATTGGGCACAATAAGATACTTTAACTACTTGCTTGCTATTTCTAAAGGTTATATCGCGGTTCCACAATGGCCCAATAATGGGGTGCATTTGGATAATGCAAAACTTTTCAGAACTCAAGCGTATTTCGTTTACCCCAAACCCATCTGGACGCTCATCAGATTCTGTCGCCTAAGCCGAATCATTTTTGGCATCCGTCATTGAATGAGAGGGGGGAGGCAACTCATTCTATATTTCAAGAATGCGCCGACCCCAACTCCCGGATAATGCTGTTGTCGGGAAACCAACTTGTGGTGCCCAACGCTAACAGCGGACGGGGCGGAAAAGTATGAACGCCCCAGTTCTTTCTGGAAAGTGGGAAGGGCGAGCCGATAGCGCAACCATTTAGGATTGGCATTTCAGCATTCCCTTCCCCACAGTCCATTTTTCTTCGACAAAGATAAGAACTTTTTCAAATCTTGTCAAGTTTTTTTTGAATATTTTTTTGTTGGGTTGGGTTAACTACTCGGTTGTCATACCAGCGGTTGGTCGTTCAGTGCCGCTATGTCCCTTTATAAGGGTTGCATTGGATCGCAGCAACCAGATTGTCAAACCTATATGGTATTAACCACATTTCGTTAATCCCAACCGTTCAAAAGAATCTAAGAAAAATTAACAATCTTAGTCCTCTTTTCTTGTTTCATCCAACCACTACTTTTTAGGGGAGCGAACTCCTTGTCATCCATAGTTGGGTTGTCCGCAAGCGTTGCCAAACTTCCATTTGGCGATTCGGGCAAACGTTGCCCTATCTTTTCTTTGACAAAGATAAGAACTTTTTAAAATCTTGTCAAGTTTTTTTTGTGTTTTTTTTTGATGGGAAAAGAAATTTGCTTCGCGTTCAGGGTTGGTGGGACGCCGTCACCGTTTATCCGAACCCCTCTGCCAGCATTTTCTTTATGGGTGAAGCAAATTTCATCCCCAATCATTTCTTACACAAAGGTAACTCAACTTTTTGAATTACGCAAGTTTTTTTTGAATAAAATTTACAAGCAATGAATTAATAAGGGTTTTCGCCGCAATGGAGACCTCTTTTTTGTGTGCCCCAATATGCCAGCTTATGAGTTCATCTGGGTCTAATGGTTTGTACTCTTTCCAATCGTAGATTGTGAACGCTTCTCCGTTAATTAAAAGCGTCCAGTCAAAATTGACTTTGTACCCTCCTGTGTTTTCGCAATGTTGGGGTTCCCCAAAAATTTCAAGCAACATTTTGGGTGTTGCCAAAATTTCGTCTCCGTGAAAATGGGTTCCACTTGAAACGTCCGAAATTATCGGCTTTGTAATTCCCAACTCTTTTAGTTTCGCAAGCATAGCTGATGTTTTGTGATTAATCAATGAGACAAAGATAAAAACTATTTTTGAATTGCACAAAGTTTTTACAGAATATCATCAAATTGAGGAAAATCCTTCCCGCTCGCAACATCCGCAATGTTGATGTTGTATTCCCAATCTTCATACCAAGAGACAACAAAATCTTTGAATTGTGCAAACCCCTCAAAATTTAACGCTCTGATGCTTTCTATTTGCCTATTCGCAAAAGATTGATAGGGGCGTTCCAATTGATTAATATATTGAATAATTTTATCCATTATGCAAATTTTAATTATTATATTTTCTGAACTCAATATCCCCGTTGATTTTTAGGGTTATTTCCAAATCGGGGTTTGCTTCATATTCATAAGACATAATACGTTGAAATACAAAACCCAGTTTGTTAAGTTCGATAATCCAATCGGCAAAAAGTTTCCCCAAATAATTTTCTTCATTCACTTTTTCCATAGAATTAAATTCCACTAAAAAATCCACAAGTTCTTTGTGACGGCTATCTGCATAAAGAATAATGATTTTTGCATATTCAACCCCCTCTATTTTGATAACTGTTTTCATATTTTTTGGCTTTGATTAATGATGCAAAATTACAACATATTTTTCGAATAAACAAAAAACGGGGAACAAATTTTGCCTCCCATTTTAAAAAAAGTTTCAGAGATAATTTTCCTCCACAACCTCTTTTATCCATTGAAGTTGCTTATGGTCAAACCAGACCGGATAAGGCTGCCCTTCTTTTACCTCTTCACGGGCTTTTTGATATTTGGCGAAAAGCAAATCCGATAGTTCCTCGGCTGAAATTTCCCGCACAACGTTTTCTTTTGTGTTTTCCATGGTTATTGATTTTGTTGGTTAATGATGCGAAGTTACAAACTATTTTTGACTTGCACAAATTTTTGATGGTTTAATCTTCATATATTTCAAATTCGGTATTGATATAATCTTCTTTTTGGGATAGGGTTATTTTTTCCCCATAATATTCTTCAGTCGCTTTATTGATTGCTTCCTCTGGTGTTGTGGCTTCAACAGTTACAACAAGGCTCAGGATTTCCTTGATTTCTACTTTGTAGTTTTTTTGGGGTTCTACTTCATAGTTATCAATGATAATCTGCTTAAAACCTTGAAAATCGAGTTCATTCAATTTCTTTAGAAGTTCTGACCCAGCTATTCCCGGCCAACAAGTACCCATTGCCGACAAACATAGTTTTTCCATGCCTTTTATGGCATAGGTTTTATATGGCTCATCGAGCATTTCAGCATAAACAAACAACTTTTGGTTGTTCGCCACAATACCCTTATATTCGGGGGAATTTTTCACACTTTTCATATTTTTGATTTTGGTTAATGATGCAAAGCTACAAAAGAATATCCAAACTTTCAAATTTATTTTTAAAATAAAAATCCCCCCAACATTTCTGTCAGGGGGACGAACGACCTATGAAAATATTTCTTTTTCCCGTTCTATCGCTTCTGCAATCGCGTTGGGATTGGTCTCCACCAAGTCATCAATAACTTCTTGCAGTTGGTCAAAATATAGATTTTTAACCGCACATTTCACCGTGTAATCCTCATTGAGCAATGTAACATCAAACAAGTCCAACGAATTGAGGGTTATCATAACCCAAAATTTGTGGTATCTGCCAGATGTTTTCATGAGCAGGGCTTTGTTGGCGAAGTTGCACAATTTTGAAACACCCCAAGACAAATAAATTCTGATGTCAACCCGCAAATAGGCAATGAGTTGATCCATAATGATTTCGCGGGTGTCCATGTTTCCGAGAAGTTGGAACACTTTTGATTTGCTTTTCTGTTGCATGATTTTTGGTTTTTGTTAATCAATAACACAAAGTTAAAACTTATTTTTCAATTAGTCAAATGTATTTCACATATTTTTTTGCCGCATTTATAAAAGATTGTGGCGTTTCGTTATACAGAAATGGGTTTGATGACACCAGTTCCCCAGCCCTTAATGCGTTGCCAATGGCTTCAGATTCAACTAACATTCTGAAAGCCTTCATTTCCTCATAAAGACCTATTTTTGATGCTGCTTCATAGGCATTCAAATATAGGGATGCAGATTCCATTACTCGGAAAAAATTATAGTCGTAAGTGTAAAACTTTTTCTCAATTAACCACTTTGGTTCATTGCCGCCAAAATAATCCACATTAAGTTTATAGGAAACTAATAGTCCGTCATTGCCTCGCAGCACCTTAAATTTGCATAAATAGCCATCTTTTCTCGCCTCGAACACAACTTCATTTTCCATATTATTCAAATTTATAGCCAATTAAGTTTACCAATTCATTTTTCAGGTCTGCATATTGCTCTGGAGTTGCCTTTTTCAGACCCTTAATGTAGTCAGGGTGCGCCATGCTATGTTGCCCAATATGGGAATAACAAGAAAAGAAAATACCGTCTTTTATTTCGGGAAAAATGGCGACAACGTCGCCTTCGCCCTCAACGTAAAATTCCACTTTTGTGATTTCGGAGTTTTCCATATTCAGTATTTTTGTTGGTTATTTAATGATGCGAAGTTACAACTTATTTTTCAAATAAACAAAAAACGGGGCAACTTTTTTTTGTCGCCCCGTCTAAAACTATGACCGTTTAAACTGATTCATTTTCCCTTTGAAGTATTTAAACACCTCTGGGATAGGCTTTTTGTAGTACGGTTGGTTATCTATGCACCACCTTTTGAGTTCCTCATCGCTTTGGAATGGCTTTTGATGCGATTGATTACTCATAATCATATTGAAGGTTGGCTCCAGTTCCTCAATAAAGTCATTTACGGTCCAGCCTTCCCAAATGTGCCTGTTGTTTTCCATGATATTTGCGTTTGGTTATTTAATGAAACAAATTTACAAATTACTTTTGAATTAAACAACCTTTTCAACAGAAAAATTTTGCCTCAAAGTAATTCATAAACTCCATAGAAATAAGCCCCAAAGCAGCAATAAGAATACCCATGTGAACAAGTATCAACCCGTTCATTAAAAGTTTCTTTGCTTTTGGTAAAGTGTTTTCACAACTCATTGCGGAGCCCAAAAGAAAATTAAACCCGGTGAGGGATAGGGCAAACAAAAAAACAAGTGCGAACAAAATAGTTTCCATTTCAATGTATTTTTTTATTGATTAATGATGCGAAGTTACAACTTATTTTTGAAACAAACAAAAAAATGGGGAACAAATTTTGCCCCCCACTTAAAAATATCATTGTTAACCATTTGTTTTGTCCATTTCTTCCAGTTCGTCGAACATGGCTTTCATGGTTTTCCACCATGACATGGAACCCAAATGCCACTGAGACCATTGAGCAATCAAATCGCTGCTGGTTAAGTTGTTGATAACACCATCGAGAGAGGTGTCCTGAGCATCGTCAGCTCCCAGACTTTCCCGAACATTGCCTAGGATTCCGAGTTCATCGAGTTTTTCAATGTTTGTCATTAGTTTATATTTTGGTTAAACAATGATGCAAAGTTACAAATTACTTTTCAATTATGCAAATTATTTTTTGGCAAAGAATACTGAAAATTTTTTGTTCGGATAAATCAAAATGGCTTCGGTCTCTTGGGGGATAAAGATATGTTTGTCAAAAAAGATGCTATCATTTCTAATAGCCTCAATTTTATCAACATAGGTTTCGCCCCACTGATCCTTTATCGTCATGGTTTTGTTGTCCCACTTAAAAGAAGTATTGCACTCCTTATATTGAAGGATTTTTTTGTTGTTGCACACCATCACCTTTTCGGCCTGAAACGATTGTGCAAAGCCAATGAAGGGAAACAATAAGAATATGATGGTTTTCATTTTATTTTTTTTCTAATCGTTTTTTCCGCTCCATTGTTATAGATTTTGTTGGTTAAATAATATTGCAAAGGTAAAAAATAATTCCCAGATTCGCAAATTTATTTTTGAAGTTCCCCCCAATATTACCATCAGGGGGAACATCAATTAATCGCGAATAAGAGGTGCAAAGGATGGGCTGAGGTTGTACTCTTTGAGGATATCCTCCGGCTTTGTACCCTCTCTGACTGCGTTTCTCATGTCGCAGATTATCCACATCGCTTCCTGTTCTGTTTGTGCCCCGCCATATTGAATCAGGGCTTGAATCAATTTTCTCATGGCAAATATTTTTTGATTAATTAATAGTTCAAATATAGGGATTAAAAATGAACGATGCAAATTTATTTTAAAAAAAAAGTTGCCCCTCCAATGTTTCCATCAGAGGGGCAACTTTTTAAATGCCCTTTGCGTTTCTTAGGTTTGCCCCTGTGAAGTTTGCCCCAGTGAGGTCTGTCCCTGCGAGGTTTGCCCCTATGAGGTTTGCCCCTGTGAGGTTTGCCCCTCCGAGGTCTGCCCCTCTGAGGTTTGCCCCAGTGAGGTTTGCCCCTGTGAGGTATGCCCCTATGAGGTATGCCCCTGTGAGGTATGCCCCTGTGAGGTTTGCTCTTGTGAGGTATGTCCCTATGAGGTATGCCCCTGTGAGGTCTGCCTCTGTGAGGTTTGCACCTGTGAGGTCTGCCCCTGCGAGGTCTGCCCCTGCGAGGTATGCCCCTTCGAGTTTTGCCCCTTCGAGGTTTGTCCCTCTGAGGTTTGCCCCTGTTAGGTTTACCCCTGTGAGGTCTGCCCATGTGATTTTTACCCCTTCGAGGTTAACACCCGAAAAATCCCGTTCCCCAGCAGCATAACGTTCCAATAATTCCTTTGCCGTCATGATATCTTTTTTTGATTAATTAATAAAGTAAAAATAAAACAAAATATCGAATTGTACAAATTTATTTTAAAAAAAAATTGCCCCTCCAATGTTTCCATCAGAGGGGCAATTCATTTAACCCTTTAGCTTTTGAAGTTCGGAAATCAGTTCGTCCAACTCATAAGCATTTGCGGGATCTTTGAAGGTGACCGGAATTTTTACACCTTTGATTAGCATATATTCCGGCTCCATAAGATTGTAGCTGAAAGAACCCTGAGAATACTCAACAAAAATGTGATAATTGATTGCCTCAGCCGTATGAACCAACTTTATATCTTCAGAACCTTCCAGTTGGGCAATAACAGAGGCCACCTCTTTAACAGACAGCAAAGCTGTTTCGGATAGGTTCATCCTTCTTTGCGCCGTTGCCATCAGAGTTTCGTGTGTGTAATGATTATCGAATTGCGTAGGCTTTGGGTTCCTCTTTGCGGCTTCAACACGTTCAACACGACCCTCAAAAGACACCTCTGGAGTGAAGTGGTCCCTTTTGATTGCGGGCAGTTCGATGTAAAGTTCGCCCTCAGAGGCGAATATGTTGCCGATAACGCTTTTTGCAAAGGTATTGAAGTCCTCAAATATCGGTTCGTCCGATATTGGAACCACTTTAAACCCACCCAGCAATGCGATTTCGTAAAACCTTTTCAGGTGTTCCCAAGGATTTACGATTGTTGTTGTTTTTTTCGCTTTTGGCATAATGCAATTATTTAAACGGTTAACAATGAAACAAAGATAAACCATTAAATTGACTTATGCAAATTTATTTTTAAAATAAAAAACCCCCACACCTTATTCAGATGTGAGGGCTTTTGTCCTGCGGGTTTGGCTAATCAATATATGGCTCCGATTCAGGCAGGAAGGAACCGTCAGGGCGACGACCCCAGTTTAACCCGGTGTGCGACCACTTGATTTGGATTTCACTCCCATGTACGGTGTCCACTCTGGAACCGCTGAGTACATCGAGCATATAGGCTGTTGGCGTGTCACCTTCTACCGACCAGCTACTCAGTTGATAGCGGCCACAGGGTTCAATTGCACCCGTTTTGATTTCCACTTCCAGTCCAGCAGCAAAGAATGGCGATTGCATTTTGAATGTGCGCCCATTGTCGTCCCTCAGATAAACAATACCCTTATCAACAAGGGTAACAAGGAATTTCTTTTCCATGTTCACTATTTTTTGAACGGTTAAACAATGATGTAAAGTTAGGGTATAAAATTGACTTATGCAAATTATTTTCAAAATAAAACTAATGATTTTTCCCCAATTCTTTCTTTAAGTCGTCCTGAGTTTTAAAAGTTTTACTGCCCAAATACCTGCCATGTTTGGGTGTGTATCTTGTGATGGTAACACTTCCGTTTTTCCAAACAACCGCTTTGTAGTTATTTTTGATGAAAAGATTTGGGGTTTCTGAGTTAGCGAACCCATAGTTTTTTAGCAAAGTTTCCATTTTCGCATTTTTAGTGATGTAAAAGTAGGTTTTACTTTGAAATAAACAAGAAAGGGAACAACTTTTTTTTGTCCCCCATCCAGTTTTTCCGGGTTAAACAAGAATGTCGAAAACGTAGTCGGGCTCAAGCCCGTAGTCCCACAGAAGCTCTTCCGGATCTTCGCCCTCCAGTACGGCGTCTCTCATTTCGGCGATAATTTGACGAGCTTCCTCAATCGTTTCCGCGCTTTCATTGTTTACCAAAGCTTGTTCCAGATTCATGATGTTGGTTTTGTGGTTATTTAATGGTGTAAAGTTAGACTTTATTTTTCAATTATCCAAATCTTTTTTGAAATAAAATGAATAATATGTAGCCAACCAGTCAAAATCTTTTTTCATGAACATTTCAAATAAGGATGCTTCGCTATAAGCCTTAAAAACAGAAGAATCAACAGGAACCCTTTTGTAACCATTATTGGTTAGCAAGTCATAAACGGACTTATAGGCTAAGTAGGTAAACCTCTTCTTTTTGTTTTCCAACTGTTCGGATTCTGTTAAAGGTGCATCAACATACCAACACAAAACAAAATCGTTCCAGCCGTCATATCCATTATCAACCCCACAGAAATCTGCATCATCTGGGATGTTGTTTTCCCTCATGAACTTAGGTAGTTCAATTGGTTTAACATCCAATATTCTGATGGTTTTTTCCACCTTTTTTGTTTGTGGGGTGTTTTTTTCAGCCTTTTCGTATGCACCATTGAGTGCCTGAATTATAAGGTCTTTCATGTTAAATGCTTTTGATTAACAATGAAACAAAGATAGGTTTTATTTTTCAATTAACCAAATAAAAATTCAAAAAGTGAACAGAAATCTAAATTTGGTTCCCAAGTGAAAGTAAAAACCCCCGCCGTTGTGGTTATTTCAAAATCCGCGCCACCATCAGGATACGTGTTCAAATAAAAAGAAATGGCTTGCGAACCAATAATGCTTCTGATGTTATCAGACACATTAATTTCGGAATTATTCCTATCAAAGACAAACAAGGTTTTGTCATTTTGAAAATCGATAACAACGCCCAGAACATCATTCAATTCGCAATATGCGATTTGTGCCCTCAATATCTGAAGACCAACTCTTTCCTGATATCCAGCTTCTACCTCATCACGTTCATAGTCGTAAAACATAGTTTATTTTTTTTGGTTAACGGAACAAAGATAAGATTTATTTTTCAATTGCAACCCATTTAACATGAATATTTTTCCCCCAATTTTCAAAACCCGTCAAATCGTTTGCCCTGAGATAGTTCCTCATTTTGCGATAAACATATATGGGAACAAGATCCTCGCCACTTTCAGATGTAAACTCAGTCTTAACAAACTCGTGCCCGCTGAGCAACCCATGAATGGCATTCACAACCCACTTTTCAACAAACGGGCTTTGCAATTGAATCATTTCAACATCCTGAATATCAAAATAACCCTTTTTTTCGATATAGCCATAAAACAACAAAAGGATTTTCTTTAGTTCAGGGCTATCCCCGAAATTCTTTATCAGACACTCTTGGGCAAGCTTAAGCCAATTTTCCATGTTTGCCATTTTAATAAGATTTAAAGAAAATGATTTTGCCATCCGGATATTCCAGAAAATCCGGCTTGTGTTTGGGTTTTTTGTTCTTTTTGCCCACATGAACCATTTTGGACCTTTTGGGTCCATGTTCCCCGGTCGCACAGGCTTTTGCCACCGGATTTGGTCTAGCTACTTTTCTTTTGTTGGGACGTCTCATGGCATTTGATTTTAATGATTAACAATGAAACAAAGATAGGTTTTATTTTTGAAATAAACAAAAAAGGGGATAACTTTTTTGTCATCCCCACTAAAAAATATTGTTAACCCATTAAAACTATCTTTTTTTCGCCCCAAAACGCTTTTGGACTTTCAGCATGTCAATATGAGAACCCAGCACTTCAAGGGATTTTGTGTCAAATATTATTTCATTGGTTTTAGGATCAACGATTACCCTATCGTATTTGCCAGTCTCTTTGTGTCTAAGCACAAAGCAGAATACATTAAGGGCATCATTTTGTGTTCCTGCACCCCAAACTACACTTTTTTTTCTTGCATAGTCTGTGCTGGCTTTGTCGTTGAACCACTCATGGGTCTCATTTTGATAAAACAACCCATCTTTTTCCAGAAATATGTTTCTTTCCATGCTTTAAATTTAAAAGTTGGTTGATGATGGGATTCAAACCCATAACTAATCAAGTACCACAAACCCGAAGTTGATTACTCTTCGTTCACAGCCTGTGTGCTTTCCGTTCAGCCACATCAACCATCAATCTTCAACAAAGGTATAGTTTATTTCTGAATTGTGCAATAGTAACTGCAATTTTTTTAATTAAAATTTTCGGCAATAGTTTTGAATATCCTCTTCTGTGTATTCTTTATTTGAAAAATGAAGAGAAGCCTCCAGAGCAACATCTGAATTTCCCGTTAATTTATAGGCAACATACCCAGCTTGAAAGTCAATTACCCCGGCCTGAGTTCTGTAATGGAAAAATTGTTCCTGAAAGCATTTGGGACATTCCCAGACCACCATGGTTCCCCAATTGGTGTTGGGTGCTATTCCAATTATGTATGGAACAAGCGCGGTTTTTGCCATAAAATCGCATTCAACGCAAGTGTAAACACCCTTATTCATTTTTGCATCAGAGGAAAGGGATATTTTTACCGAATCCAGAATTGTTTTCATTAAACTGTTATTGAGGTAGTAATAATTTGAATACGGGTTGTGTCTTGGTTGGTTCTTACCAGTTCTCGATAAACAATGTTTCTTAGCTCCAAACGTAAACAATCTTTGTCATCCGAATGGTATATCATCAGGCTTTTTTCTCCGACTGATGACATTAGCTTTTCAATATTTACTTTCATGGTTTTGGGTTCACACCCTTCGGTCTGGAAAATTATTGAAAGGAACATAACTATTTTTTTAGCGGTTAAATAATAAGACAAATGTACCACCATTTTTTGAAAAAACCAAATTTATTTTCAAAATAAATCCCCCCACACCTTAAAAAAGATGTGAGGGTTTTTATTTAATCATCGAGACAATAATACTCGCGTTCAAATTTATCCCAGTGTTCTTTTAGAAGTTTTTTAAATTCACGTTCCTCTTCTGGTGTTGCCTGTCTCTTGGTTCCATCTGGAAATTCAACCCAGACGTTAACACCTATTACGTGCGCTATTGCTCCACTATCGAGAGTAAAATACATATTGTATTGTTTTTAGCGGTTACACATTAAGCTATTGCGGCGTAAGATTAACCTTTAGGTTGGTCGGAATCTTTGATAGGATTTGCGAATGAACCATCAGGTCTTGAATATTAATAGGCCACACAAACCAAAGTATTTTTTGGGTGTTATTCTCTTGGAATTGCAGCCCCTTTAATATGCTATCAACAAAGTAAAATTTCATATCGGAATGCTCAACAACCTTTACACCTGAAGAAGGCAACGGCAAAATGTTCTTTTTAAAATTTAACTTGTGTATCATTTTGTTTTTTTTTGGCGGTTAATAATAAGACAAAGTTAAACAATACTTTCCACATAAACAAAAAAGGGGATAACTTTTTTTGTCATCCCCCTTTTGTTAAATTTTTTGGTTAATCAAAATCTTCCACTATCCCGTCGAATTCACGGTCAAAATTGTCCCAATACTCCGTTTGGAGAGCATGAAATTCGGCCTCCTCTTCAGGTGTTGCCTGTCTTTTGGTTCCGTCTGGAAATTCAACCCAGACGTTAACACCAATGGTTTTCGCTATTGCGCCACTATCGAGAGTAAAATACATATTGTGTTGTTTTTAGCGGTTAAATAATAAGACAAATGTACCAACATTTTTTGAATAAACCAAATTTATTTTCAAAATAAATCCCCCCACACCTTAAAAAAGATATGAGGGGATTTTGTTATACATTTTGGTAAATGCCTTCGCCATTGCTGAATGTACCCAACTTTTGAAGTTTGTTCCACGGGTTGGAAACTTTTTCCCAGTTTTCGTTGATCCATTCAGCAACTTTTTCTATTTTTTCTTCATCTTCAAAATGAAAAATGAAGCTGTCATATTCAACTAATGCAATATTTATTTGCAAAGATATAAAAATATTTTTCAAAAAAAAACATTTATTTTGGAACCAAATTTAATATTTATTGTTTATATTAATGTGAGTTCTTTGATATGGTGGTTCCACCATGAAATCTTATGGTGGGTAAAATCAAGAAAGTAACTTTTAAAGGTTATTTCATATATCCTAATACATTTTGAATTAATCAAGAGAAGCTGGACTATCTGCTTGATGAGAATGTTAATGTTAAAGGATTTATCTGGAAACAGATTATATGATTTAACCTCCCTATTGA